>TARA_B110000114_G_scaffold41957_1_pt1 | contig 10876 bp, 12 predicted proteins | sample TARA_B110000114 | Tara Oceans TARA_B110000114 (sample SAMEA4397311) | marine metagenome | biome: Polar Biome; feature: [SRF] surface water layer (ENVO:00010504); material: water (ENVO:00002006), including particulate matter (ENVO:01000060) such as... | depth 5 m
ATTCAACAGGCCTTTTCATTAATAATAATTGTTTATTCATTTTTTTTGTTTTTAAAACTTGCAATCAAAGAAGCTATTTTGGCTCTAATTTCAGGCTTCCACCATACTTTCAGTGTTTGTTCAAGGTCTGCTCCACCCCGTAACTCTTGGCCAGCATACCATTTTTTCCTCAATTTTGATTTGGTGTAACCAAAGATATCCGAATCCGCTTGAAGGAATTCTTGCAACTTCAATTCTGCACGCACCATGACCTGATCAGCTGGACATATTTCATCTACAAGATTCACTTTTAGGCCCTCGGAAGGCGTAAGCAATTTCCCTTCGAGAATATATCTATTGGCCAGACTTGTACCCAGCCAATAGGTGTAAGCTTCAATAAGGTTTGTCGTAATTTGAACGTTTACCTTCATTTCATTTAATCCGATAGAAAACTTAGGATCTTGGTTCATTATGCGATAATCAGCGGTAATCGCGATGACCGTTCCACCCGCCGGACAATAACCAGGAATCACACAAATCATCGGCTTTGGAAAACGCGATAGCTGCACATGCATAGCACCAAAATCAATCATGAAATTTCTCATCTGATCTTCATCAAAATCATAAAGCTCCACTACATCTAAACCAGCTGAGAAAAAATTAGGCGTCCCCGTTAGAATCACTCCTTTCATTTCAGCCGATTCCTGCAGAAAGGTAAAAGTCGCAGTCAAATCTTTAACCATCTGATGATTGATCGGATTAGCCTTACCCCTGCTGAGTTGAACAATGGCATAATTTTCCTTCCTAGTGATATTTAATGTTTCAGTTACCATATGCTACTTGTTTGGTTACTTTCCATTTCATAAAGATGCTTTCATTTTTTGTGCCGATCCATTGTCTCCTAAGCCGTAGATGGATCACTTCATCAACTTAATAAGTGGGAGCCATCGATCCTAAACCAAAGGCTTTCCTCGCTACATTCGTAAAGATAAGTACTTTCAAAGAGGTATCTGTCAAAACCAATCGATGGGTCAGAGGTGATCGCTTTTTATCAGAGCGAGGTTCCACCATCTAATGCCAACGTTTGACCAGTCATGAATTGTGTTTCGTCTGAGGCCAGCCAACCTATAGCTGTGGCCACCTCTATCGCCTTTCCAAAACGACCCATAGGTATATGGCTCTTTAATTTGTCTTCTATGTCAGGCTTTACCTCCAAAAGTTGACGTAGCATATTAGTATCTGTGTAGCCAGGACAAACCGCATTGATCCGAATGTTTTTTTTTGCATATTCCAGTGCAGCTGCCTTGGTCATACCGACTACTGCAAATTTGCTTGCTACATAAGATATATTGTTACCAGAGGCTCTTAATCCTGCAAGTGAAGCGACGTTCACGATATTTCCGTTGCCTTGCTTTAACATCACGGGTAGCACTACCTTCATACCATAAAATACACCTGACTGATTGACGGCAATCACACGTTCCCAATCTTGTAAGCTATGATCTGCTGTTTTCAGCATGTGATCCGGACCAATACCCGCATTATTTACCCATACATCAATGCGCCCATATTTTTTAATTACAGCAGCTGCCAAATTTTGCATTTGCTCATATTTTGATACATCCGTTTCTTGAATCATGCATTCCATAGGAATAGACTCTGAAATACCTACCATTTTTTCCAATGAGATATCGGCCAGTACTACACATGCCTCTTTTTTGGCAAAAAACCTCACCGCTGCAGCTCCTATACCTGATCCTGCTCCGGTAATCACAATAACTTTCCCCTTAAATGACATATTAATCTTCTTAATTAAAAAATTTAAAATCCTATTTTACCTGTAAAATAGGATCTGTATATACTCCGGTTAAGCGCCCTCCAGATCGATGTATTGCAAGCAGCACAGTGCAAGGCCATTTCATTCACCCTTTTCGGATGTAAGGTATTTTTTATCTGTGCTATTTAATACAAGAGTCAACAGGTGATCTACTAGACCCCCTTCCAGAAAAGTAAATGTTTCTTGATTCAGTCCTACCCCTTGCTCTTTTGAATAATTCTTCATTTTGTCTCCACTATTTTTAAAAGTAAATAATCTACCTCAACATTTTGTCCGGTACTCACATAAATTTCAGTTTTTACGAAAGATTCTACTACCAAACGCACTTCTACTATTCACATAACAGACCTCAAATACGCAAACGAAAATTAATTATGGAAGTATAGGCGATCTGTAACCCCTCATAATTTTCTCTATTTTATTTGAAGAGTAACGATTGCTTTGACCATTACCCTACCATAATATTCATTAGGTATATATACAAGTGAGGTTTCACCTGCGACCCTATATGAAAAAAATTCCTCCAATTAGTTATTGAATCACATGGGGCAGCAGCAAATGTCCTAAAAACATTGTAGGGGGAGCCAAAAGTCAATGTAAAACCCTCACAGAAATTTTGGCTGAAGGAGAGTCAAGTGGCCCCGTTAGAAATTTTCAACGACCCATTGCCTACTTATCCAGATAATATTAACTTTAATGCAGGTATTTGTTGGTTGGGTATTCCTGACCTGAGAGGCGCCCAATCGTTTGCAATTTTACTTCCCAAGCCCATTCTTATAAAAATATTGCTGCTATTGTCAGCTAATATGATCGATGGAGGGATCACCCCCAACGATACAAGGATATTGGGATTTGATGAAACTAGGGGAAATAGTCTATATCTTCCAAGAAGATTCGGGAATATTCGATCCCGAAAATAGTATGGTGTAAATGGAATGTTTACTTTATTTGTAGAGTTTACCAATAAAAAAAATTGCCCTTTTTAAGTGTGCAAATTATTTAAATTGGAAGTATGAATTTGAATTAAAAAAGAAAAAAAATATGACGAAATTAGACGGACAAGTTGCCATCATTACGGGAGGTGCACAAGGAATTGGTGAAGGTGCCTCTGAGGTTTTTTGCCAAGCAGGTGCCAAAGTGTTCATTTGGGATGTCCTAGATGGCCAGCCCACTGCAGCTCGAATTGCCGAACAAGGCGGAGATATCTTTTTTCAGAAAGTAGACATTACCCAGCGAAGTCAAGTCGAAACGGCAGTGGCTGAGATCATGACTAAATACGGCCGCATCGATATCCTGATTAATAATGCAGGCATCATCCGGGACAAATCTTTCTTGAAAATGAGTGATGAAGAATGGCATTCTGTATTAAATGTCAACCTCACAGGTGCATTCAATACCTGTAAAGTAGTGGTTCCTATCATGCGTGAAGCAAAATATGGCAGAATCATCAATACTTCCTCGATCAATGGTACCATGGGTGCCTTTGGACAAACCAATTACGCCGCAACCAAAGCGGGTATTGTTGGCTTCACCAAATCTTTGGCAAGGGAAACGGGAAAATATGGTATTACGGTAAATGCCGTTGCACCCGGATTTATCAAGTCTGAAATGTCAGACAGCATGCCGAAAGCTGTAATCGATGCCGGTATTGCCATGATTCCCGTTGGGAGAATCGGTACGGCTCATGATATTGGACATGCTTATCTTTTCCTAGCCTCGAAAGAAGCTGGATTCGTATCAGCCTTTACTCTACATGTCAACGGAGGTGCTTTAGCTATATAAAAAAAGGGAATATGAGCATCAAAGAAAAATTTGAACTAAAAGGAAAAGTCGCCCTCATTACTGGCGCAAGCAAAGGCATCGGAGCTGCCATTGGATTGGCGTTGGCCGAGCAAGGTGCCAAAGTTGTAATCAGTAGTCGAAAAAAAGAAGGTATTGACGAGACCGTGAATGCCCTAACCGCAGCCGGCTTAAATGCCCATGGCATCGTATGCAATGTGGGGGATGAGGCTCAGCTCAAAACGCTCGTTGACCAAACAGTCGCTCACTACGGTGGTATAGATATTTTGGTTAACAATGCGGCCACTAATCCAGTTTATGGGCCTATCGACCAAGCAGATGGTGAGGTCTTTGATAAAATTATGAACATCAACTTACGTGCCTGTTTTTTACTCAGCAATTTATGTCGCCCCTCCATGATAGAAAGAGGGGGTGGGTCCATCATCAACATTTCATCTGTAGAAGGGGCCAGGCCGAGTACAGGACTGGGCCTTTACAGTATAAGTAAGGCGGGATTGATTATGCTCACCAAAACTCAAGCTAAAGAATGGGGCCAACAAGGAATTAGAAGTAATGTAATTTGCCCTGGTTTAATCAAAACAAAATTCAGTAAAGCTTTGTGGTCCGATGAAAAAAACTTGGCTCGCTTTACTAAACATTTGGCTTTGAATCGCATGGCAGAACCTGATGAAATTGCAGGACTTGCCCTCTTCCTAGCTTCAGATGCATCTAGCTATTGTACCGGCTCAACCTTTACCGCAGATGGGGGGTTTTTAATCGCAGGATAAATTTAAAAGATAAAATTATGACAGATAAACCCTACGGAACCTCCTTCAAGCATTTGACGGATCTGAAAGATCATATCGGTAAAGAATTGGGACTTACCGAATGGAATCAAATTACCCAAGAGAAGATCAACACCTTCGCTGAACTCACTGGGGATACCCAATGGATTCATATTGATGAAGAAAAGTCTAAAAAATATTCGCCTTATGGTCAAACGGTAGCACATGGTTTCCTAGTACTTTCTTTTGCTGCTAAATTTGCCTCCGAAACATACCGTTTAGATGATGTCTCCATGGGCGTCAATTATGGCTTGGATAAAGTGAGATTTCCCCATGCAACGCTTTCGGGCAGCAAGGTGCGTGGCCGTTTGTCCTTGATAGAATTTGACGAATTTGACGGAGGGGGTCGCTACAAACTAAAAGTAGTCTTCGAATGTAAAGGCGTTGAAAAACCTGTTTGTGTAGCCGAATTTATCGCACAAGCATATACTGGAAAATAACAAAAAAATGAATGATAAATTAAAAGAGGTCTTGGCCAGAGTTCAGGCCGTATTAGATGAGCACATATTCCCTTTGGATGCAGAATATCATAATAAACCATGGCATCTCGTGGTCCCTTATTTAGATAAAGTACGAGAAAAAGTAAAAGCTGCCGGCCTATGGATTCCTCAAATTCCTACTGAATATGGAGGTCTTGGTTTGTCTGTAGCAGCATTTGGTGAAGTCAGTGCTTTATTGGGAGGCAGTCCTTATGGCCATTACTGCTTCAATTGTCAGGCTCCAGATGCAGGTAATATGGAAATCTTAATAGAGTTTGGTACAGCGAATCAAAAAGCCCAGTACCTCATGCCCCTACTAGCCGGGGATATCAGAAGCTGTTTCTCTATGACCGAACCAGATCATCCTGGATCTAATCCAACCATAATGGGGACGGTAGCTATTAAGGAGGGTGGCGAATACGTCATCAACGGACACAAATGGTTCACTTCTGCGGCTGATGGTGCTGCTTTTGCCATTGTCATGGTCGTCAGTGATCCCCATGGAAATGATCGCCATAGAATGGCCAGTCAGATAATTGTTCCTACCGATAATCCAGGCTTTAAATTCATTCGTAATATTTCTGTGATGGGAGAAGAAGGATCCGGATGGCACAGTCATGCCGAAATAAAATATGAAAACTGTCGAGTGCCCTCGACTCATGTTTTGGGAGAAGAAGGCGATGGTTTTTCTATTGCTCAAAAAAGATTAGGGCCTGGAAGAATTCATCACTGCATGCGCTGGATCGGTATCTGTGAAAGAGCATTTGATATGATGTGCAAGCGTGCCGTTTCAAGAGAAATTACCCCTGGTAAAACACTGGCTGATAAACAAACCATCCAAAATTGGATTGCAGAAAGCAGGGCCGAAATCAATGCCGCCAGATTATTGGTAAGAGACGCCGCTCATAAAATTGATACCCTTGGCGCTTCCCAGGCTAGAATTGAAATTTCAATTATTAAATTTTATTGTGCCAATGTAATGCAAAATGTCCTAGATCGAGCCATTCAAGTACATGGTGCCTTGGGTATCTCCGATGATACGATGTTGGCAGCTTGGTTTAGATTGGAACGGAGTGCGCGTATCTACGATGGCGCAGATGAAGTACACAAAAGCAGTACAGCGAAACAAATTTTAAAAAATTACCGTTAACCCGATGGATCATTTAAATAGAATTAAAAGATAAATAAATATGGACTGGAACGATAAGGCGATAGCCACACGCCCAGGAGAGGGACTTCCTGTCTCTCGGCTACAAGCATGCCTTTTGGACCACCTGCCCAATGTCTCTGGGACATTGAAGGTCAAACAATTTCCTGGAGGATATTCCAATCTCACCTATTTGGTTTCAATGGGTGAAAATGAATATGTGCTTAGAAGACCTCCAGTAGGAGCAAAAGTCAAATCAGGCCATGATATGGGGCGTGAATATCGTATTTTATCTGGGCTTAAATCTGTGTATCAAAAAGTCCCAACTCCAATTTATTATACCGAAGATCTCACCATTATTGGAGCTCCTTTTTATGTAATGGAAAGAGTAAAAGGGGTCATATTAAGGCATGGTATGCCTAAGGATATGCATCCTGAAGCTGAGAAAATGAAGGAAATATCTACCGCTTGGTTAGATACCCTGGTAGAACTGCATGAAGTAGATCACCAGCGTGCAGGACTGGATGACCTCGGCAGGCCCGACGGATATATTGAAAGACAAATTTCGGGTTGGGGCAAGAGATATTATCAAGCCAAAACGGATGATTTATCAAAAATTGACTTCATCATCAAATGGCTGAATGAGCAGCGGATGACCTCCCATCATGTAAGCCTCATTCATAATGATTTCAAATATGATAATTTGATACTCAGCCCGGATGATTGGACCACCGTATCTGCTGTTCTTGATTGGGAAATGGCCACTATTGGCGACCCTCTAATGGATTTAGGGACAAGTTTAGGCTATTGGATCAATCCAGGGGATCCGGGTGACATGAAAGGCCTTCAATTTACCCCCTCTCACCTTCCTGGTAATCTGACCAGAGAAGACATCATCCATCAATATGAGTTGAAAACAGGTAGAACCATGGAAAATCCGGTTTTTTATTACGTCTATGGCTTATTAAAAATTGCCGTGATCATCCAGCAAATATATTATAGGTATCAGCAAGGACTTACCCAAGATCCTCGATTCGCTTCTCTGCTCACCACCATTAAACAAATCAGTATCATCGCTGAACAGGCCATTAAAAGAAATAAAATTGATAACCTAATTTAATTGAATATGGAAGCTGAAACGGTTACAAATCTTGAATTATTTCGTAAAGAAACTCGGGCTTGGCTTATAGAGAATTGTCCAAAAAGTATGCGTGAACCCATCGTTGATTTAAGTGAGGTGTATTGGGGTGGGCGTAACCCTTCATTTCAAAGCAAAGATCAACAGGTTTGGTATGAGCGTATGTTGGCCAAAAAATGGATTGCCCCACATTGGCCTAAGCAGTATGGGGGTGGGGGTCTTTCCTTGAAAGCGTATAAAATTATTGAAGAGGAAATGGTACATTTAAACTGCCGCAAACCCTTGTTCAGTTTTGGTATTAGTATGCTCGGTCCTGCACTTTTAGAATTTGCTGCAGAAATACAAAAACTCCACTACCTCAGCGAAATCATAAAAGGAAAGGTTCGTTGGTGTCAAGGATATAGTGAGCCCAATGCAGGAAGCGATCTTGCTGGGCTACAAACCAAAGCTGAAGACATGGGCGACCATTATTTAGTAAATGGGTCCAAAGTATGGACGTCCTATGGTGACCAAGCAGACTGGATATTTACCCTTGTTCGAACGGATTTTAATGCCAAAAAACAAAAAGGAATCAGCTTCTTACTTATAGATATGGCAACGCAAGGGGTAAGTACCCGACCCATTAAATTGATCAGTGGAAAATCCCCCTTTACTGAAACCTTTTTTAACCAGGTAAAGGTTCCAAAAAGCCAACTAATCGGAGATCTCAATAAGGGTTGGACCATTGCCAAATATTTATTGACGCATGAGCGTCAAATGATTGGAAGTATGGCAGGTCATCAAAGAAAACTTTCTGATATTGCCAAAGAACAAGTTGGTTTAAAAGAGGGTATTCTCAATGACACTATCCTCAGAATAGAAGTTGCCCGCAACGAAATGGCCGATCACCTTTTTGAATTGACAGTGACTAGAGCCGTAGATGAAGCCAAGGCAGGTCATCATTCGGGCGCAGTATCCTCAATGTTTAAATATTATGGCACAGAAATTAATATCCAACGACAAGAAATTAATATGGCCTTGAGGGGGTCTTCTGGATTAGAGTGGGAGCATGAGCGATCAGCCAATGGTTTTGAAGCACGTACTTTCTTGAGAAGCAAAGGCAACTCCATTGAAGGTGGGACACACGAGGTTCAATTAAACATCATTGCAAAAAAAATACTTAATTTACCAAGTTAAATTCTTAACCATGACATTAATACTTAATGAAGAGGAGCTGATGCTCAAATCATCTGCAAAAGAATTTCTAAAAGAAAAATCTCCAGTGAGTCTTCTTAGAAAATTAAGAGATACTCAGGACGACGTAGGTTATGATACTAATTTATGGCGTGGCATGGCTGAGATAGGTTGGGCCTCATTGACCATCCCTGAAAAATACGGGGGACTGGGTTTTGGATATGTCGGTTTAGGGCAAGTACTAGAGGAATCAGGCAGGACGCTGACTGCCTCCCCTTTGGTAGCCACCTCTTTACTCTGCACGACGGCTTTACAAATTGGTGGTTGCGAAAAACATAAAAAAAGCCTTTTTAAGGATATTATATTAGCTAATGCTACTTATGCTTTTGCTAATGAAGAGCTGCAGCATCACAACCCTGACCACATTGAAACCACTGCTGAAAAAATAGACGATCATTATGTCATTACCGGTAATAAAACTTTTGTTTTAGATGGGCATGTGGCCACTCATTTTATCGTCAGTGCCAAATTACAGGGAGAGGTGCATCTTTTTCTTGTGAATGCAGTCGCCAGCGGCATCCATAAAGAACGCGTGATCATGATGGACAGTCGCAACAGTGCTGACATCCAATTTAAGCAGTGTCCTGCCCTAGATATATTATCGGGAGGTGCTACTACCTTTCATAAAACATTAGATATTGGTCGCATTGGCTTATCTGCTGAAATGCTAGGTTGTACCTTAGAAGCCTTTGAGCGGACCCTTGCCTATATTAAAGAAAGAAAACAATTTGGCGTAGCCATAGGTAGCTTTCAGGCGTTACAGCATAGGGCTGCCAAAATGTTTTGTGAAATTGAATTGCTTAAATCTATTGTTTTAAAGGCATTGCAAGCCATAGATGAAGGAGATGAGCCCTTGGCCTTATGGGCTTCCATGGCCAAAGCAAAAGCTGGTGAAACTATAAAACTAGTCACCAGTGAGGCCATTCAAATGTATGGTGGTATTGGTATGACTGATGATGAAGAAATTGGATTTTTTATTAAAAGAGCCCGTGTTGCGCAAGTATTTTTAGGAGATTATAACTTTCATTTGGATCGCTATGCACATCTCCATGGCTATTGATCAGAGATTTGTGTTTTATGAAGTAATGAAATTCCCTCTTTTAAATTCCCCCACATGAGAGCATTAGTTTGTCAAAAATATGGCCTCCCAAAAGATCTCGTCTTAGAAGAGAAGCCGACGCCACTACCCGGGCCTAAAGAAGTATTGGTCTCTGTGAAATCTGCAGCTATCAATTTTCCAGATACCCTCATCATTCAGGGACGCTACCAATACAAACCTGAACTTCCCTTTGTTCCTGGAAGTGACTTGGCAGGTATTGTTAAGACAGTGGGTGTCGAAGTTAAATCCTTAAAGCCAGGAGATGAAGTTTTTGGATTTGTTCCCCATGGTGCGTTTGCTGAGGAAGTCATTGTCTCATCCGCTGGATGTTTTTTGAAGCCACCCCAAATGAGTTTTGATATTGGCGCATCATTCATGATGGCTTATGGGACTTCCTATCATGCCCTGAAAGATCGGGCTCAAATAAAAGCTGGGGAAACACTGTTGATCTTAGGCGCTTCAGGAGGGGTTGGATTAGCTGCTGTAGAATTGGGTAAACTTATGGGTGCTCATGTCATTGCTGCTGCCTCCTCAAAAGAAAAACTTGAAATTTGTAAAAAATATGGCGCCGAGGAGCTCATTAATTACACAGAAGAGGACCTCAAAATGAAAATCAAGGAATTAACCAAGGGCAAGGGCGTCGATGTGGTTTATGATCCCATCGGAGGTGGTCTTGCCGAAACAGCACTCAGAGGTACTGCATGGGAAGGCCGCTATCTCGTAGTGGGCTTTGCTGCCGGAAGTATCCCAAAGATACCCCTCAATTTACCCTTACTTAAAGGCTGCCAAGTGGTCGGTGTTTTTTGGGGAAGCTTTGCTATGAAAAACCCAAAGGCCCAACTTAAAAACACGATAGAGCTGATGAAAATGTATGCTAAAGGTGAATTAAACCCCTATATTCACCGAACTTATCCCCTAGCAGAAGCCCCCAAAGGTTTAGAAGAAATGATAAATCGTAAAGTAAGTGGAAAGGTAATCATCCATATGAATTGAATCCCTTTACCAACTTAACTAACCTGTCAGGCACGTATTGCAGAAGCCATGCGTGCTTTTTTATTAAGGTCATGGTGTATAACTACCCCTTCAAATCCAAGGTGATTCAGTAGCGTTTTGATTTTATCGGCAAAGTCTTCATGGATTTCAAAATAGAGTTTTCCCTTCTTTTTCAATGATTTCAGGGCATATTTCGCTATCGCATCATAAAAAATTAAAGGATGATGATCCTCAACAAAAAGAGCCAAATCAGGCTCGTATGCGATCACATGTGCTGCCATCATTGACTTTTCAGATCTGGGTATGTAAGGCGGATTACTGATGATTACGTGATATTGATCAGCATC
>TARA_B110000114_G_scaffold158353_2_pt1 | contig 10864 bp, 8 predicted proteins | sample TARA_B110000114 | Tara Oceans TARA_B110000114 (sample SAMEA4397311) | marine metagenome | biome: Polar Biome; feature: [SRF] surface water layer (ENVO:00010504); material: water (ENVO:00002006), including particulate matter (ENVO:01000060) such as... | depth 5 m
ATTTCATATTCACCATTAATTTGTGGAAACTCTAAAGCAAGAAAGTCATTAATTTCTTCGCTACTAATCATTAAATAACTCCATACCTATAAATAAGTGTTAAATATCTTAATCTCTACGAACGCACAGATTGTTCTTGAGGGAAATTAGCGATAAATTTCGTTTGCAATATAAGAACTATTAATACAACTGCCCCAATTTGATGAAAGATAGCTATGTACCAAGGAGCTGCATACATTACAGTTACTATTCCCAAAACCATTTGGGCAACCATCATAATTAAGATCGCTTTAAATCCAATGCGTAGTTTTCGGTGGGCAATACTTCGAGACTTAAACCAAGCAGCAATTCCTAGTGCCATTAGTACATACCCCAATATGCGATGATTAAACTGAACTAACGCCGGATTTTCAAAAAAATTAGTCCATAAAGGATTATAATCAAAACTTTCAGATGGTAAAAATTCACCATTCATCATTGGCCAATCTATGTAACCTCTGCCAGCATCTATTCCAGCCACTAACGCACCTAATAAAATTTGCGCAAATGTTAGTATTAATAATAATGTTGCCCAACGCACAGACTTTTCATCACGCAGACGTCGAGATTGCAAAAGCTCAACCCCGGGACGACCTAACTTCATAATAAACCAAAATAAAGTTCCAAGTATTATAAAAGCTAATCCTAAGTGTGTCGCCAAACGATAAGATGCTACATCAACCATTCGGCCACTCAAACCAGATGAAACCATCCACCAGCCAATTGTTCCCTGCAATCCACCTAAGATACCTACTAATAGCATCCTATATTTCCAAGTCATTGGAATTTTTTTAGAAATAAGAAGGTATAAAAAGCCAAGCAACCAAACTAAACCAACTAATCGTCCAAGTTGGCGATGGCCCCATTCCCACCAATAAATTACTTTAAAATCAGATAAAGCCATACCCTTGTTTTGGAGTTTATATTCTGGAATAGTTTTATATTTATCAAATTCTAAGATCCAAGCGGCGTCATTAAGTGGGGGCAAGGCACCCTTGATAACATTCCATTCAGTGATTGATAGTCCACTATCGGTTAACCGTGTCAAACCACCAACAATTACCATTGCAACAACCATTGAAAATAATATTTTTAACCATACCGAAACGCTATTACGCCAATTATCTTGCTCACGATTAATGATACCAGACTTAGGTTGATTGACTGATGATTTATCCACAGTAACTTCTTCAAAAATATTACGAGTTTTACCCATAATCATCCTCATGATTTATAACTGTAATTTATTTAGGTCAAACCATTACCGACGTCCAACCCTTTACGTGGTCAAATGAGCGCATGGCACATTAATAGTTAATAATAGCATAATTATATATTAATATTTGATAAAATAAAAAAATTATTTTTTTCGTGATTTTTCCATTGTTTTAATAATTCCATGAAATATTCGAATATCGACTTTAGTAAATCTCAAGCGTGAAAGCATGTTACGTAATGCAAGAAGCATGCTTTCAGCCTTATCTTCTGGCCAAAAAAAATTACGGGCATCCAGAGCCTCTTCCATACGTTTACAAAGACTCTGGACTTCAATAGAGGATGCAAAATCTGTTCCAGCTAATTCCATGAATTCGGGTGGTACTACGCTTAATTGACGACGCCATTCATATGAAAGCAATAAAACACACTGCGCTAAATTTAATGATGCGAATTCTGGATTTACGGGAACAGAAATAAGTGCATTTGCATAAGAAATATCATCATTAGATAGTCCAGATCTCTCAGGACCAAACATTATACCTACGTTTTTTCCATTAGAAATCAATTTTCTAGCATGCAGCATTGCGCGTTCAGGCGTCATTACATCTTTTGTTAAATCCCTTGTACGCGCAGTTGTTGCAAAAACAAAATTCAAATCTTCTAATGCCTCTGAAGTGGTATCTAATACTTGTACTGAATCCATAACTTGGCCTGCTCCGCTTGACATTGCTTGAGCACGTGGGTTCGGCCATTCATCTCGCGGATTGACAATACGCATGTGAGGCAAACCAAAGTTCCACATTGCACGTGCAGCTGCGCCTATATTTTCGCCCATTTGTGGCTCAATCAAAATAATAGAAGGTACAGGTCCAATCCAACTAATTTCCTCATCATAATTGTCTTCAGACATAATAAAACCTCAGGTTTGAATTTTTAATGTGATAAATTGCTAGTTATTAAATAACAAGGCAACTGTCTCTTACAATATGTAACATAAAATTAATTTTTTTATGTGTAAATTTTTTAGATTTTTTATATAAAAAACCAATAATTAAACTATTAATTGGCATAAAACCTTTATATCTAACTTAAATAAGCATAATGATTCATGAAAGATTATTTACTCAAAAATTGTGTATACAATCGTATACATACTTTTAAAATAAATCAAAGTGCGATAGTAGATACATGTTATGATTCCAAATACTGACATATAAAGAGGTCCCAATGACTAAGATCAAAGTGGAAAACCCAGTCGTCGAATTAGATGGCGATGAAATGACGCGTATTATATGGCAATTTATAAAAGATAAGTTGATTCTGCCATATGTAGATTTAGATTTAAAGTATTACGATCTAGGCATAGAAGCGCGCGACGATACAGACGATCAAATCACTGTAGATGCTGCTGAAGCAATCAAAAAATATGGTGTTGGTGTAAAGTGTGCTACCATTACTCCAGATGAAGAACGTGTAGAAGAATTCGGCCTAAAACGTATGTATCGCTCTCCCAATGGTACTATCCGAAACATTTTAGGTGGTGTAATTTTCCGTCAACCAATTATTTGCAAAAATGTACCCCGATTAGTTCCAGGTTGGACACGCCCAATAGTTGTTGGTCGTCACGCGTATGGAGACCAATACAAAGCAACAGACTTTCGCTTTCCAGGTGCAGGAAAGTTAACAATAAAATTTGAAGGTGCAGATGGAACAATCATCGAAAAAGAAATGTTTAATGCTCCATCTTCTGGAATAACAATGGGAATGTATAATTTAGATGAATCCATATATGATTTTGCTCGCGCATCATTAAATTATGGTTTAAATTTAGGTTGGCCTGTTTATTTATCTACTAAAAATACTATTTTAAAGGCATACGATGGCCGCTTTAAAGATATTTTCCAAGAAGTGTATGAAAGTGAATTTGAAGAAAAGTTCAAAAAAGCGAACATACATTATGAGCACCGATTAATAGATGACATGGTTGCTGCAGCATTAAAATGGTCAGGTGGTTATGTTTGGGCCTGTAAAAACTACGACGGTGACGTCCAGTCAGATACTGTAGCGCAAGGTTACGGTTCACTTGGCCTAATGACATCGCAGTTAATGACACCAGATGGGAAAATTGTGGAAGCCGAAGCTGCTCATGGTACGGTCACCCGGCATTATAGACAGCATCAAAAAGGTAAAGCTACATCTACAAATTCTATTGCCTCAATTTATGCTTGGACAGGTGGTTTAAAACACAGAGCCAAATTAGATAACAATCAACCATTAATGGACTTTGCAAATAAATTAGAAACCATAATTGTTTCAACAGTAGAAAATGGACATATGACTAAAGATTTAGCGTTGCTAGTCGGGCCAGATCAAAACTGGTTAACTACAGAAGGTTTTCTGGAAAAGATTGACGAAAACCTTAATAAAGCAATGTAGTTTAAATTTAATCAAATATTATAAAGGGCCGTTATTTTTCAAAAACGGCCCTTTATTTTTCATCTAATAATAAATATCAAAAGATCTTATACACCCTCAACAATCGTATAGTTTCTAGTTGAAACTCCACCAACTAAAGCATAGCTTAATGCATATTGATACTCAGCGGATTCATAAAACTTAACCGCTTCATCAAAGTCGGAAAATTTTATAACCACATTACGTAACTGTACAGATCCTTCTTTAGTTATACACTTGCCACCACGCGCTAAAAATTCACCACCATATTTTGCCACAACAGGGCCCGCTAGAGCTGCATATTTAGCATATTCCTCTGGATTATGGACAGTAATCTGCGCCAAACAATAAGCTACCATTTTATAACTCCTTTAAAAGTTTTTCTGCTGCAAAAACAGCAGATTTAGAATTTGAAATGTCAGTACCACCAGCCTGTGCCATATCAGGGCGCCCACCGCCTCCTTTACCTCCAAGTTCTACAGCTGCGACCTTAACAAGATCTACAGCGCTAATTTTATCTACTAAATCAGCAGTAACACCGGCGGCAACTGCAGCTTTACCACCTGCACCTGAAATCAACAAAATGACAGCTGAACCTAATCTATTTTTATGTTCATCAACTAATCCACGTAAATCCTTACTGGGGATGTCATCCAATATTTGTGAGTAAAAATTTAACCCATTTACAAGCATTGTATCTAGAGCTTTTCCAGCACCTCCCATTGCAATTGATTTACGTAAATTAGAAATTTCATTCTGTTGCAATTTACGCTCATCAATCAAGGCCTGCACTCGATCAAGAATATCTACTGGTTTAGCTTTAAATACTTCAGAAATATTAGCTATTATACGAGACTGTTCAGCATGATGCAATTCTGCAGCAACACCGGTGAGAGCTTCGATTCTACGAATACCACTAGCAGAAGCACTTTCTGAAATAAGTGCAAATGAGCCAATAGAACCAGTTCGGCTTACATGTGTACCACCACATAGCTCTAAGGAATAAGAATTTCCAACAAGACCTTTACCAGACCCCTCTTGATTACCCATCGAGACAACACGAACTTCATCACCATACTTCTCTCCAAATAATGCTTGAGCTCCTAGAGATCGTGCATCGTCTGGCGTCATAATTCGTGTTTCAACAAGTGAATTTTGGCGAATAAATTTGTTTACTTCATTTTCCACAGTAATTAATTCTTCATCAGTCATACCTTTGGAATGGCTGAAATCAAACCTTAAACGATCCTGACCATTAAGGGACCCACGTTGTGCAACATGTTTACCAAGTGTTGCTCGAAGCGCTTCATTAACCAAGTGCGTTGCAGTATGACTATTACAAATGCCAGCTCGTTTTTTATTATCAATTGTTAATACAGCTGAATCCCTAACAGTAATATCACCAGATATAACAACGCCAATATGGACAAATAGGCCAGCTTTCTTTTTGACATCTGAAACTGCTATTGTGCCACTTTCAACTCGTAAAAATCCACTATCAGAGATTTGGCCACCACTCTCTGCATAAAAAGGAGTTTGGTTTAATATTACCATTACACTGTCACCATCACAAACAGTGTCGACCAAAACTCCATCTTGAATTAATGCAACTATTTGGCCTTCAGAACTTACAGTATCATAACCCAAAAAGTCCGTCACTCCCTGCTCATCGGCTATATCAAACCAAATACTTTCATCAGCAACTTCCCCAGAGCCAGACCAAGCTGCACGTGCCTTTGCTTTTTGTTCAGTCATTGCAACTTCAAAGCCTTCAAGGTCAACCTCAACTCCTTTTTCACGCAATGCATCTTGGGTTAAATCTAATGGAAATCCAAAGGTGTCATATAATTTAAATGCAATATTCCCCGACAAAGGGTAACCCTTATCCATTATAGCAAGTTCATCATCTAAAAGTTTTAAACCTCGATCTAAGGTTGTTTTAAAACGTGTCTCTTCTAGTAGTAAGCTTTCCTCAATCAATGCTTGAGCCTGCCCCAACTCAGGATAAGCCTGTCCCATATGGCTGACTAAAGCAGGTACCATTTTGTGCATAACAGGATCTTTAACGCCTAATAGATGAGCATGGCGCATTGCTCTACGCATAATTCTGCGTAAAACATAGCCCCGACCTTCATTTGATGGCAATATTCCATCAGCAATAAGGAAAGATGTAGAACGTAAATGATCTGCAATTACACGATGATGCACATTTTGATCTCCAAATGGCTCTACACCCGTTACTTGCGCGGATGTTTCAATTAAATCTCGCATGAGATCAGTATCGTAATTGTCGTGGCTACCTTGCAATAAAGCAGCTATACGCTCTAAGCCCATACCAGTATCGATAGACTGCATATTTAATGGTTTCATAGTTCCATCAGAAGATTGTTCATTTTGCATGAACACAATATTCCAAATTTCTATAAACCGATCACCATCTTCTTCAGCAGAGCCAGGAGGACCGCCCCAAATATGTTCACCATGATCATAGAATATTTCAGTGCATGGCCCACATGGTCCAGTAGGGCCCATTCTCCAAAAATTATCATCTGTTGCTATTCGAATTATTCGATCGTCAGACAAACCCGCATATTTTTTCCAAATATTAGCAGCTTCATTATCAGTATGATAAACAGTGACATATAAACGGTCTCTGTTGATACCAAACTCTTTTGTAATTAAATCCCAAGCATACTTGATAGCTTCTTCTTTAAAGTAATTGCCAAATGAAAAATTACCAAGCATTTCAAAAAACGTATGGTGCCTAGCAGTATAACCAACATTATCTAAATCATTATGTTTACCACCTGCTCGTACACATTTCTGTGCAGTAGTTGCACGATTATAATCACGACTTTCTTGGCCTAAAAATTGATTTTTAAATTGTACCATTCCCGAATTAGTAAACATAAGGGTTGGATCATTTCGTGGAACTAAAGGCGAACTACTTACTACCTTATGGCCATTTTTCTCGAAAAAATTTAAAAAAGTGGATCGTATATCGTTAACGCTAGCCATTTTTATACCTTGCAAAATAAAACTTAAACTTGGTTTACCGACCGATTTTAAAACTGTCCACAGTGCAAAAAAAAAAGGCTGGGAATTTACCCAGCCTTTTCGTAAATATTATTATAATTTAGCCTTCAACAACAGCATCTACATCATCACCTGCTAGATTATCCCCTGGTGGTGGCACATCAAAATCTAATCCATGTGCAGCACGTATTTTATCTTCAATTTCATGAGCTAAACGCGGATTATCTCTTAGATAGGCTTTCGCATTTTCACGTCCCTGCCCAATTCGTTCGTCACCACAGGAAAACCAAGAGCCAGATTTTTCAACAAAGCCCAGCTTAACACCTAAATCAATTAATTCACCTCGTTTTGAGATGCCTTCACCATACATAATGTCAAATTCCACTTGCTTAAATGGTGGTGAAACTTTATTTTTCACTACTTTTACGCGTGTTTGGTTTCCAACAATTTCATCACGATCTTTGATCGCACCAATACGTCTAATATCTAAGCGCACAGATGAATAAAATTTCAATGCATTACCACCTGATGTTGTTTCAGGCGAACCAAACATAACACCAATTTTCATACGAATCTGATTAATAAAAATTACCATGCAACCAGACTTAGCAATAGAACCTGTTAATTTACGCATAGCTTGGCTCATCAAACGTGCTTGTGCGCCAACTTGATGATCACCCATATCACCTTCTAATTCTGCACGAGGTGTAAGTGCGGCGACAGAATCAACTACAACCATAGAAACTGCACCCGAGCGTACTAAAGTATCAGTTATTTCCAAAGCTTGCTCACCCGCATCTGGTTGAGAAATTAAAAGTTCGTCAATATCGACGCCTAATTTTTTTGCATAAGTTGGGTCCAGAGCATGCTCAGCGTCTACAAAAGCACAAACACCACCTTTTTTTTGCTCTTCTGCAATAGCATGCAAAGTCAAAGTAGTTTTACCTGAGCTTTCAGGTCCATAAATTTCAACAATACGGCCTTTTGGTAGTCCACCAATGCCCAATGCAATATCAAGACCAATAGATCCTGTTGAAGTTGCTTCGATGTCCAGACGTGCGCTGTCATCGCCTAATCTCATAATAGAGCCTTTACCAAACTGTCGCTCGATTTGGCCCAAGGCAGATTCTAATGCCTTTTCTTTGTCCATACTTTTCTTTCCGCTAAATTCTAATAAAGTTGATGCCATACGTTATCTCCTTATTTCAAACCTGTAGCAATCAAAAACCACAGATGTTCTCTTATTGTTCTATTTAGTTATGGGACCAAAAGAAGAACATTGCAAGAAAAAATTTAATAATGAAGCTTGCAACATTTTTGTAAGACTTTAAAACGCAAAAATTAGGACAAATTAGAATAAGTAAAATCAATAATATTAGAAATATTATAATTTATTTAGAATAGCTAGATAAAAACCATCAGTTCCAGCTGAAAGTTCAAATCGTTTGGAGGATGTTAGTTTCCAGCCAACATTTCTCTCAATAAAATTAGAAATTTGATCTTCATTTTCACAATCAAAAAGAGAACAAGTCATATAGACCAGTGTGCCACTTTCTGAAACTAATTCTGATGTAGCGTTGATAATATTAGCCTGCGTTTCTAGTAATTCATCCAAACGTGCTTGGGTTAATTTCCATTTTGCATCTGGGGTTCGACGCCAAGCACCGCTACCTGAACACGGAACATCTAATACAACAAGGTCAAATTTCTCACCTTTAGTAACTGGATCTTTTTTCAATAATTTAACGCGTATTCCAGCCCTATCAGCACGATGGCTTAAAGCTTTTAACCTACCTGGATCTCTATCAAATGCAGATAATATAACATTATTGGATATTAATGAAGCCATGGCTAACGTTTTACCACCACCACCAGCACAATAGTCTAAAACTTTACCATAATTTGGGAAATTTAACTCTAAGACTAATGCCTGAGAACCTGCATCTTGGAGTTCTATAAGTCCATTTAAATATGAGTTAGTCTGAGGGATTTTACGTGTGTCTCCAATCACACGAAGCGCAGTCTTAGCCACATCCAAAGGTTCAGCTTTGATGCCTTCTTTTAACAAAGATGCAGCAATATTATCCAAACTAACTTTGTTAAGATTAACCCTAAGATCAATTGGAGCACGTTTTTTTAAAATGCTATATTCATCTTTACCGTTAAACTTTGGAACAAGCCAATCTGGGATATCCAACTTAATAGCAAGTGACATGTCAGTTTTTAATGAATAAATTATCGTATTTTCTTCATTAGATAAAATCGGTGGTGCATACCCTTGGCCATTAAAAACCGACGATAATTCTTCATTATTTGAAATTAATTGACCGATTAATACACCACGTGCGCCTCCTATACCACTAATATGGGCATAACTGCGCAGGTTTCGTAATCCATCATAAACAATATCTCTAATAGCAGCGCGATCTTTAGACCCTGCAAAGCGATTACCACGTGCCCAGCTTGTTAATTCGCGTTCAGCAGGAGCTCCAATCAAAGTACGATCAAGAATTTCGATGGCGGCAGCATATCGAGCTGCAGGTGTCATGAATTATCCTATTCTATAGTTTGGGCTTTCCCGTGTAATTTGCACATCATGAACATGGCTTTCTTTGAGGCCAGCTCCTGAAATTTTCACAAAATTACAACTTGAACGCATATCTTCTATCGTTAGATTGCCAGTATATCCCATTGCAGCACGTAAACCACCTACCATCTGGTGCAGAACATTAGAGGCTGGGCCCTTATAAGGCACCTGCCCCTCAATACCTTCAGGTACCAGTTTTTCAGCACTTGCTTCTTTTTGAAAGTAACGATCAGCAGATCCTTGAGCCATTGCAGCAACTGATCCCATACCTCTGTAAGATTTAAATGACCTACCTTGATATAATATTATTTCACCAGGTGCCTCATCAGTTCCTGCCAACATTGAACCAACCATTGCGCAACTTGCACCTCCAGCGATTGCCTTAGCAAAGTCGCCCGAAAATTTAATACCACCGTCTGCAATGATGGGAATGTCATCTTTAGACGCAGCTTCAGCACAATCATTAATGGCTGACAATTGCGGCACACCAACACCTGCAACAATTCGCGTTGTACAAATAGAACCTGGCCCAATGCCAACTTTTATAGCATCTGCGCCTACATTTATAAGAGCTTTTGTAGCTTCTGCTGTGGCAACATTACCTGCAACTATTTGTATATCATATACTTTTTTAATACGTTCAACGATAGCACTAACCGAAGAAGAATGTCCGTGTGCTGTATCAATTACTAACAAATCAACGCCTGCATCAATTAATTTCATAGATCTTTCAAAACCTTTGTCTCCAACAGTCGAAGCTGCCGCAACACGCAGACGACCCAAGTCGTCTTTACATGCTATAGGATTCAAAACTGCTTGTTCCAAATCTTTAGTTGTTAGCAATCCGGTTAATTGATTATCTGAATTAACAACTAATAGTTTTTCAATTCGTCTAGCATGCATCAAAGATTTGGCGCCGTCCAATCTGACAGGCTCACTCACAATTGCTAGATTGTCTGATGTCATCATTGCTGAAACCGGTGTTTTTACATCTGAGACAAAACGCATGTCACGATTGGTTAAAATACCTAAAACTTTTCCATTACCATCAACCACTGGAAAGCCAGTAATACGATATTGTTCAGCTAATGCCCTAGCATCTGCTAAAGTTTGATCAGGAGTAAGTGTAATAGGGTTATAAACTGTGCCAGATACAAACCTCTTCACTCGTCGCACGTGAGCTGCTTGCTCATCATCTGATAGATTTCGATGAATTACACCCATCCCACCTGATTGAGCAAGAGCAATAGCCATTTTTGCTTCTGTCACAGTATCCATTGCAGAACTCAAAATAGGAATATTAAGTTTTATACTTTTTGTAACATTAGTTGATAAAATTGCATCGGAAGGAAGTACGCTAGACGCACCCGGCACTAATAAAACATCATCAAATGTAAGCGCTTCACGTATCTCCATTGGTCTCTCCAAGAGTTATCGATATTGCATACGTTCTATCACATGGGATTATAAAAAAGAAAAGGCCTGTTTTTAGATTTAACTCAAAAAAAACAACCAATTCCTAACTTTTTT
>TARA_B110000114_G_scaffold676_1_pt1 | contig 10771 bp, 16 predicted proteins | sample TARA_B110000114 | Tara Oceans TARA_B110000114 (sample SAMEA4397311) | marine metagenome | biome: Polar Biome; feature: [SRF] surface water layer (ENVO:00010504); material: water (ENVO:00002006), including particulate matter (ENVO:01000060) such as... | depth 5 m
CCTGGTTACGATTTGTTTAAGGCATCTAACGAAATTGATGTTTCATTCGTACTTGGTGGTAAATCTGATGATACTGGTAACCTAGGTACATATCTGATCTCAAACATTGCAGAATATAGAAAAGACGCAATTGCGTTTATCAGTCCTGCTAAATCAGATGTTGTTGATGAAAGTAAATCTGAAGCTAAACTTGCTAATATAATTGCGTTTAAGAATGGATTACCAAGTTCTTCTTACTCTGTAATTGATTCAGGTTATAAGTACAGATACGACAGATATAACGATGTATATAGATACACTCCACTTAACGGTGATATAGCAGGTCTTGCTTCAAGAGTTGAACCTTTTGAATCTCCAGCTGGTTTCCGTAAAGGTGTTATTAAGAATGTTGTCAAACTTGCCTTTAATCCTAATAAGGCCCAGAGAGATCAACTATACAGCAATGAAGTTAACCCAGTTATGGCTCAATCAGGAAGAGGAGTTGTCCTATTCGGTGATAAGACAGGATTAGGCGGCAATAGTGCTTTTGATAGTATCAATGTTCGAAGATTGTTTATTGCGGTAGAAAAGGCAATTGCCAATGCTGCAGAATCATTCTTGTTTGAATTGAACGACGAGTTTACTCAAGCGCAATTCAAAGGAATCGTTGAACCATTCTTAAGAGACATTCAAGGTAAGCGAGGAATCGTTGATTTTAGGGTTGTTTCTGATACAACAGTTAATACTCCATCAGTAATTGACTCAGGTAAGTTCAGGGCTAATATCTTTATTAAGCCTGCACGTTCAATCAACGTGATTGAGTTGACCTTTGTTGCTACAAGATCGGGTGTTGAGTTCGAAGAAATTGTTGGATCACTAACTTAATAAATAATTTTAAATAAAGGAGAAAAAGAATGGCATTTAATATAAATGAGTTCAAATCCCAGTTAACTGGTGGTGGCGCTCGTGCAAATCTTTTCCAAGTGCAAATCTTAAACCCTGTTGATTCTACAGCTGATTTCAAAGTTCCGTTTATGGCGAAGGCTGCTCAGCTACCTGCTAGTACTATTGCGTCAATTGACACAGTTAATTACTTCGGTCGTGCTATTAAGTATGCAGGAGCAAGAACATTTGCTGAATGGACAGTTTCAATCATTAACGACGAAGATTTCTTAGTCAGAAATGCGATGGAAGCTTGGATGAATGGTATTGTTTCACATGATACTAACTTGAGTGGTTTGCCACAGGATTATAAATCAAACGCGTTAATTACGCAGTATAGTAAAAATGGGGAACCATTACGTACTTACAAGTTTGAAGGTTTATTCCCTACTAGTGTTGCTGCGCAAACAATGGATTGGGATACTGATGGGATACAAACATTCGATGTTACTTTTAGCTACGATCTTTGGATGGTAGAGGGTAATACCGGAATCCCTACTAGTTAATTATAATATAGGATGATATTTTGAAAATTTTTGGATTTGATATAAAGAGGGGAGAGGACGATACAACTTTACCAGTTAGTTTCGCCGAACCCTCTAATGATGATGGAGCGATTACCGTTGGTAATGCGCTTGGTGGTTTTTATAATACGATATTGGATATGGAAGGTTCCGCTAAAACGGAATCTGACCTTATTACTAAATATCGTTCAATGGCAATGCAACCTGAAATTAGTCAAGCAATTGATGACGTTGTGAATGAAGCAATTAGTGTTGATACAAATGATAGAGTTGTTGATATCTCGTTAGGAGAAACAGATTTATCAGATAAGATTAAGAAGGCTATTGTAAAAGAATTTGATAATGTACTTGCATTATTTGATTTTACAAACAACTCTTATGATATGTTTCAAAAGTTTTATGTTGATGGGAGATTAAACTATCATATTATAATTGACCCTGAAGATGTTAAGAAGGGTGTAATTGAATTAAGGTACGTTGATCCTCGTAAGTTAAAGTTAATACGAGAAGTTGACAAGAAACAAAAGGATCCTCATTCAGGAATACCTGTTAAGAAGATTAAGAATGAGTATTATATGTACTCAGAATCAGGGTTTCAGAATACAACAACTGGAGGCAGTAGTGCTCCGGCAAGCAGCACATCGGGAATTAAGATCTCGAAAGATGCAATTGCTCGAGTTACTTCAGGATTGATGAATGAGAACAATAGTTTAGTACTATCTCATTTACATCCAGCAAGTAAAGCTTTAAACCAGTTAAGAATGTTAGAAGATGCTGTTATAATTTATACGTTAACAAGAGCACCAGAAAGAAGAATTTTTTATATTGATGTAGGTAACTTGCCGAAGAATAAGGCAGAACAATATCTACGTGATATGATGGCTCGACACAAGAACAAGTTACAGTATAACTCAGAGTCAGGACAGATTACTGATTCGAGAAAAATGCTAACAATGACAGAGGATTTTTGGTTCCCTCGTCGTGGTGGTGAAAAATCAACTGAGGTTGATACATTAGCCGGCGGTAACGCACCAGGACTGAGTAGTAACGAAAACTTAGAGTATTTTCAACGAAAATTATTTAAAGCGTTGAAAGTACCCTTATCTCGTTTAGAACCAGAAGCCATGGCAAGCTTTGGTAGAACATCTGAGATTACTCGTGATGAACTAAAGTTTGGAAAATTTATTAGAAGGATCCGTAATCGCTTTTCTTGGGTATTCAGTATGGTACTTGAGAAGCAATTGGTACTCAAAGGTATTTTGACACCTGAAGAGTTTAACGAAATTAAAAATGATATTCGTTATGACTTTGTTAAGGATAATTACTTTGAAGAGTTGAAAGAATCTGAGATTTTGAGAGAACGATTAAATACTCTTAGAGATATATCTGATTATACAGGTAAGTATTTCTCTCATCAGTGGATTACTGCTAACGTACTTCAAATGACAGAAGAACAGCAGCAGACTATGGAAGACCAGATTGCAGATGAAACCGATGCGGGTGGTCATACTACAGACGATGCCTTTTAAAGATATAAATAAAAGTACAGAAGAATATTAAATTAGGGACTAAACATGAAAAATTTTAAAGATCTTGTTTCAGAGGTAGCCCAACCAAAGGCTCCTGAAGAAAAGCGCTTTAAGGATCAACATACAATTGAGGTAATCCCTCATCCTGTTGCACCTGACCACGTTTTCAGCGGAGAGATACCTGGTATCACGGACGGCAAACGTCCAGCTGATAAGGTTAATGATGAAGCTGATTACGATAAAGCGTATAAAACTAAAGTAGATAATACATTACCTCAACGTGCTGGTGCAGGCAAACAAGTTGCTGAAGATAGTGTTGCCGAAAACAGTAATATTGTCAAAAAATCAATTACTGAAATTCTTGGAGTCAATAAAAAGAAAGACGACAAGAAAGATGACGGTGAAGAAATGGAAGAAAAGACAACCTGTCCTAAATGCGAAGGCAAAGGTTGTGACCATTGCGACAATACAGGTTATCATATAAAGGAAGGTGGTTGTTCAGATAGTTTAAACGCTGAGAAGAAACCTGTTAAGAAAGCAACAACTAAAGAAGATAAAGTTGATGCGAAAGATAATAAGGATTCTTTAGAACCTGAAGCTAAAGCAATTAAGAAGCCTAAACCTTCTCCAACACAAGTTACTATTAAAGACAGTAATGGTAAAACTCTATCAATGACATTTAAAGAAATGTTAAGTAAAGTTTCAACAGAGGAAGAATTGCTTGAAAGTCCCCAGCAAGAAATTCCAATGATGCAGAAACAATTACACTTCATTACTTATGCTTCTGAAGAGATTGGTGATTACCTTAAATCTGAAGGACAAGATCCTGAAGAATGGTGGCAGAATAAATTAGCTGAAGTATTCAGTAATGTTAAATCATTATATGCTTATTCTAAAGGCGATCAAATGGTTAACGGTAAACCTCTATCAGCTGCAAAGATGTATAAAGCGTCGAAGCAATACGAATCAATTGAAGCAGGATCATTTGAATTACAAAGTGAAACAGTAATAGAAGTATCAGAAGCCGATGCAACTGTTTTAAATAAAATGTTCAGTGAACTAACAGAAACAAATACGAAAGAAATGTATAGTGTATTAGTTGCCGACGAAGCAGGCTATAGTGAAATCCTTGAGTTTGCGAAGGAGAACGCGTAATGCCAAGTATAATTAAAGTTAAAGGTACTGAAGCTTCTATAACAGCTGCTGATAATATTGGTACAGCAACTCTCGTTAGATTATTTAACGCAACTGCTGCAGGTATACTTATTACTCATAAGAATGTTGGTGGAGATGTTCTTGGTACATTTACTGCAGGTTCTGGGCAATCATTTGTTAAGAAAGGTTCTACAGATACCTTAACCGCAGCTACCGCAGTATTAATGGTTGGCGTTGCCCACTACACATAAAGGAAACTATTATGAATTTAATAACAGAATATAGAGAAGATTCCGTAGAAGTAATTACCGAAGCTAAAGAAGACGGTAAAAAGAATTACTTTATTGAAGGAATTTTCATGCAAGGCGATCTAAAAAATCGCAATGGAAGAATTTATCCGAGTGCCACTTTAGAAAACGAAATGAATCGCTATAACAAAGAATTCATTGAAACTAAACGTGCTCTTGGAGAATTAGGTCATCCTGATGGTCCTCAGATCAACGGAGATCGTGTTTCACATCTAATTACAGAGATGAGACGCGAAGATAACGATTTTTATGGTAAGGCTAAAATCTTATCAACACCTATGGGGGAAATTGTTAAAAGCCTATTAGATGAAGGCGTTAAGATCGGTGTTTCGACACGTGGTCTTGGTTCAGTCAAGGCAGGTAGAGGCGGAGTCATGGAAGTTCAAAAAGACTTTCACCTTTCTACTGTTGATATTGTTACTGACCCTTCTGCACCAAATGCGTTCGTAAATGGAATCATGGAGAACGTAGAGTATTACTACGATATTGCTTCTGGAAATTGGAGAGCCACTCAAATGGTCGAAGAAATCCAGCAGAAGGTAGAAAAACAATATAGGACTGTAACGAAGACAATCGACGAAGCTGCGGCCGCTGGAATGTTCCAGGCATTTATCCGTACTTTGAAAAATTAATCTTTTATAAATAAAACAGTCGAATACAAAAAATTATTATTTGTAGAAAAACAAATTAAAAAAAGGAGAAAATTATGTCAGACGTAAATAACGAAGCATTCGTATCTGATGATGGCGTCTCTAGTGTACCTGATGCAGTAGCCCCCGAAGGTGGTGAAGGCAAAAAGGATAAGCTAAAGAAAACCAAAACTGATGAGCCTAAAGGAGCTGGAGAGAAAGTTAAAACACCAGCAACTGAAGAAGTTGAAGTTGAAGAAGTAGAAACTATCGAAGAAGTAGTTATTGAATCTTCAATCGAATCTATCATCGCAGGCGAAGATTTATCGGAAGAATTCAAAGGCAAGATTAGTCTTGTATTTGAAGCCGCGTTAAACGAAGAAGTTAACAAAAGAACTGAGTCAATTCGCGAAGAATTAACAAAGTCTTTAGACGAATCACTTGAAGAAGCAGTAACTGAGAAATTAGATACTATTACTGAAAATGTTGATAAGTATTTAGATTACGTTGTTTCAGAGTGGATGTCAGAGAATGAGATCGCAATCGAATCCGGTATTAAGGTTGAGATGGCTGAATCATTAATGACAGGTCTTAAGAACTTGTTTGTTGAACACAATGTAACTGTTTCTGAAGAATCAGTTGATGTTGTCGCAAACTTAGAAACAAATGTAACTGAGTTGGAAGGGAAAGCCAATGATCTTGTAAACGAGAATATCGAATTACAAAAAGAAATTGCCACTTTCAAAGCAGGACAAAAATTTGACGAACTATCAGAAGGACTATCTGCAAACCAGGTAGAACGTTTGAAAGTATTGTCTGAAAAGCTTGACGTTGTAGATCTTGATGCATATGCAGAGAATCTATCAGTAATCAAGGAGTCATTCTTCAGTGATAAGCCTCTTGTTGAAAAACATGATGTTCAATCTGAGTCTGACGAAATTATTCTAGAGGAACAGGAAGTAATTAAACCATCTTCTGATTACGCCTCTATCAATTCTCTAGTTGAAGCTTTCAACACTAAGAAGTAAAGAATAATTAATTATTTGGTTTATTTAACTTAATTTTAATTAAATATAAAAAGGAGATCCATAATGGATAACTATACAAGACTAGTGGAAAAGTGGGAGCCAATTCTAGGGCACGAATCTTTTTCACCAATTAAGGATTCTCATAGGAAAGCAGTTACTGCTACTATCCTTGAGAACACAGAACGCGCACTAGCTGAAACTGGTGATCTTTCTGCAAACATGACTTCACTATTGTCAGAAGCCCCATCTAACGCTGCCGGAACTGGCGGTTATAGTGGTGCGTCAACTGCAGCAGGTCCTGTTGCTGGTTACGATCCGATTCTTATCTCATTGGTAAGACGTGCGGTTCCTAACATGATTGCATATGACATCTGTGGTGTTCAGCCTATGACTGGTCCTACAGGACTAATCTTCGCAATGCGCGCAAGATATGGTACTCAAGCCGGTGCTGAAGCATTTTATGCTGAAAGCGATACTGACTATTCTGGTGCTGGTACTCACGCAAACGGCCTTCCTGCTGTTGGCGGAGCTGCTACTACTGGTGCTGGTATGGCAACTGGAGCTGCTGAAGCCTTAGGCGACGGTGGTGGAACTAACTACGCAGAAATGGCCTTCTCAATTGAGAAAGTAACTGTATCTGCTAAGACTCGTGCTTTAAAAGCAGAATACACTACTGAGCTTGCTCAGGATCTTAAAGCTGTTCACGGCCTAGACGCTGAAACTGAATTGGCTAATATTCTTCAAACTGAAATCCTTTCGGAAATCAATCGTGAAGTTATTAGAACAATCCATGCAGTTGCTATCGCTGGTGCTGCTGGTGCTGCAACCCCAGGTACTTTTGATCTGGATGTTGATGCAAACGGTCGTTGGTCTGTTGAGAAGTTCAAAGGTCTAATGTTCCAAATCGAGCAAGAAGCTAACGCAATTGCTAAAGCAACTCGTCGTGGTAAAGGTAACTTGGTTATCTGTTCTTCTGACGTAGCCTCTGCTTTACAAATGGCTGGTGTTTTGGATTACACTCCTGCACTTAACAGCAACACTCTAGAAGTTGATGACAGTGGCAATACTTTTGCTGGTGTTCTTAACGGAAGATTCCGTGTTTATGTTGATCCATTCGCAGGCGCTAACTACCTAGTAGTTGGTTATAAGGGTTCATCTGCATTCGACGCAGGTTTATTCTATTGCCCATACGTTCCATTACAAATGGTTCGTGCTGTTGGTGAGAATAGCTTCCAACCAAAAATTGGTTTCAAAACCCGTTATGGTATGGTATCTAATCCATTCGCAAATGGAGCTGCTCAAGGTTCTGGTGCACTTACTGCTAACAGCAACGTGTATTACAGAAAAGTTACAATTGCTAACTTGTTCTAAACACTTGATAAAATAATAAGAATCTAATTTTAATTAGACATCTTTTGAGGGATCCTTCGGGGTCCCTTTTTTTATCTTAAGATTTTGTTTTGTATTTTTTGCTAAAGTATGATCTTAGAATAAAGATTCGGGTATATGCAATAACAGTCATTATTAGAGTGATTGTGGTGCCTATTACAAGAGGGTTAGTTACTCCATATAGTTCTATCAGTATATAAAGTAATGTTAGGTTAAGAGGATAGTTAATTGCTAGACCTGTGCTAACTTGAGTTGCTACTTCTTTGTGGATTTGTAATGTTTCTTTTTTCATAATAAGTTTAGTCCTACTTCAGAACCAATCATTATGTATTCTGTTTTAGGTCCGTGGTGAATTGATAACTTTTCAGTTTCAAAGTTTTTCGCAACCATGTGTAATGTATTATTTTCAATGTATGATAGAACGCCAATAGCAGTATGACAATCTCCATCTATAACTCTTAGCATTTCTTTTTCAGCCATACAGGTATACCAAGTATCCCAATGGTTAACGTTAGATAAAGCACCTTTCATACGGTTGTCTTTTTTCATCTGTATTGCGATTACACCTTGTCCTGGCGCAGGTAACATATCAGCAGTTCCAAATATTCTTGAAACTTTGTGAGTATATCCAAGTTCGTCTACTCCAGCCTTTGCTAGAACGATCGCGTCATACTCTCCATTCTCTTGTTTCTGGATACGAGTATCTATATTGCCACGTATTGGAATGATCTGAGAAGCAGGATATAAGTCTTTGAGCTGCGCTATTCTACGTGGACTACTTGTACCTATTGTTCTTGGGTTGTTATTATTACCAATCAAACAATCTCGGAAATCATTTCTTAAAAGTACGCACGGAATCTCTAGCAAGTCATCGTTATCTCTTGTTAGATCCTTAAAGGCATGTACTGCAATATCTATCGAGCCATTTATTAAAGCCTGTTCTATCTCCTTACAGAAGACTCCTTTACCACCCATTTCTTCAATAGATGTTGTTGGGTTTAGATCTGCTTTAGAATCAATAAGAAAGGTGGATGTTTCAAAGGGAATTTGCTTTTGGGCTTTTTGAGTATAGGCAATTGCTAATTTTGATTTTCTTGTTCCGATGAGAGGAATCATATATCTAAATTATCAAGAAGGTATTCGTTAAAAGTTGATGAGTCACCTTCTATACCTTGAACGACAACGGGAACACCTTGCGCTTCCATTTTTTCAACAAAAACTTTAGCTTCTCTTGCTCTCATCTGTCCTTGGTCAATGCGTTCCATTGTAGAAGGATTAATAATACTTATACAAAACAATTCAAAGTGGGAAGTCATGCTTCACCAATCGCATGACTTCGTATAACAGTATTAACTAACTGTCCATGCTTATCATATGTGTGAACAGCTTCACATTGATATTTGTGATCTGCTTTAATAATTACTTTTACTGTTTGCTTTTCATATTCAATATTTGGTCTATTATATTGAACTGCTTGTGATTCGCGTATTTCCATTTATAGTTCCTCATCTTCTATTGGCCAACGAATCATTTCTGCTTCATCGCCTTCGCCTTCAACTTTAACGTATCCCATCTCAATAAGAGTATCAATGACTTGCTGAGTGTTTGCTTTTGATTGTGCAAACGCAACATTATCACTACGCATAAACCATCCCATACCAGTAAATACAAGCGCGGTTGTTAAGAACATCCACATTTCCATATTATTCTCCATGTCTTGCTAAGACTGCGTCAATAATCTTTTCCTGAGATGACTTTGATTGATCTAACAATTCAGCACTAACGTCTTCCTTCGTTAAGAGGAATCCATTTTCAATTGCCATTTCGTATAACTGATCGGCAGTTAAAGTTGATAGACATGCCTCTAACAGTTCGTTCTTATCAATGAAACGATTGTTTGCATCTTTAAGCAGTTGTTCAGATAACTTTTCCATATACACTCCAGGTTATATTACTAATTATAATTAAGCTAATCTCTGACCTTGCCACCAGTCAGGAATCGGTCTTTTACTCCAAACCAATTTAAATCTTTCTTCTTTGGTATGGTAAAAAGCGCGATACGATTTAACGGCATCCTCAAATATACACTCAGGATTAGAACCCATAGCTAACTTAAATTTAGTTGGTCCTACATCTGGTATATTATTTGGAATTTGTTTTAATGCTTTTCTTAATTTAGTATCTGTCATATGGATCTTACCATAACGATAAGTATATTCATCACATAACGCAACAAAGTGTTTATAGTGCCAATCATAGTTGGCTTTTGATTCTCTTGTCCATACAGTAGATGGATGATTGTGATGACAGGCTTTGTAGAGTGTATCTTCGCGACTGTCTTCAGTGTAATAATATTTTAACATAGAACCAGACTTAGAAGGTCTGCGTTCCATTTTGCCATCCAACATACGATGAACGGTTGATAACATCTGTGCAGACTCAATAATCATTTTTACGACATGCTTGTCGCACTGATCTTGAGCTGCTTTGACTGGATCGTTGTCTAGGATAAAAATATTCATAATTTAATAGTTTTCTAAATCTGTCATAAGGTCAAGAACACGTTGTGATTGTTCTTCAATAGCCTTTGCTTGAGCGAGCATTTGTAATGACTCTTGCTCCAAGTCAAACGCCTGCGTAAGGATTTCATCATAAAAGATATCTTCAGCAGTCGGGCTCCGCAAACCTAGCTGGTGTAGATCAGAAAAGATATCTTCAGCAGTCGGGCTCAAACGTACTCGGTCCATTGGGAACTCAATTATATTACTCATACTTCTTTCCTTAATTTAGATTTTATATTATACAACATTATTTGCCAAATGTCAATGGTTATTTCATTTCTTCTTCAAGTTCTAAAACGTACTTTCGTAAATCATAAAGCTCACGTTCAAGTGTATTAATATATTCTTCAACTACATACTTATCACATAGTGATTGACAGCATATAGATATCTGTTGATTCGCTTTTATTGCTAATGTCTTTTCACGACGACTCATAATAAACCTTTAATAATTATAGTGCCATCCTTGGCCGGCGGACTCCTTACTTACTCGGCGTCTTCTTTATCAATATCTACGCCAGTCTTGGCAGCAACGTCTTTGATGACATTAGAGATAACGTCAAAAGTTCCTGCTGTAACACCCAAACCATCTTTGGCAACACCAGTCACAACACCTTTGCCACCTTGATAGGTAGCATCAACTGTAGAACAACTTGCTAACAAAACTACTGCTACTAATGCGAATAACTTATGCATAGTGACAATCTCCTGTTTCATGTATTTCCGA
>TARA_B110000114_G_scaffold12604_1_pt1 | contig 10762 bp, 7 predicted proteins | sample TARA_B110000114 | Tara Oceans TARA_B110000114 (sample SAMEA4397311) | marine metagenome | biome: Polar Biome; feature: [SRF] surface water layer (ENVO:00010504); material: water (ENVO:00002006), including particulate matter (ENVO:01000060) such as... | depth 5 m
ATTTTTTTTAAGAATTTGAAAAAAAATATAGAAATAGGAAATATTTTAAAAGTATCCAAAAAATAAATCATTTCAAATTCTCCGAATACTTTTTTATCTCAACACACACATTTAAAATATTTCCAAAAAAATCTATTCCAAAAAAGAATTTTTGTTGGATAATTTATGATATTTAACTAAAAATGACACTAATCATTTATTACTATTTATGATAAATAAATAGTAATAATTTATCATAAATAGTAATAAATGATTTTTAATAGATAAAAATCATTTTCCGTACATTCATGTTAGTATTTTAATTAGCTCATCCATTTGTTCAAATCGTTGTTGTTTGATGTCGCATGCATTTGACATGTGTCTGTATCTAAACTCAACTAATTCTTTGGAAGTCATTATTTTGTCATTTATAAATTTATTCCAAATTGTTGCCATTTCAAAAGGATCACCTTCAATATCTGCTTTGTTAAATTGTTCAATAAGAATGTTACACTGTTCCTGTTTGTGCCTAATGGAAATATCACTATTCTCAAATTCTACTTTATTTTCTTTTTTAGTATGATTAATATGATATTTTGTTTTGAGATGTCTAGCATTAATTTTTTGTAGTAACTTTCCACAGGAACACACAAAATAGTTTAGATTTTTTTTCTCGTTGATTGTAATCATTTCTTATCTTTTTTTAATAAGCTGATAATAAAATCAATTTTATTTTTAATTAAAAATCTCCCTAGCTCATTATAACTTAAATATACAATTTATTAATGAAACCCTACTCTTATACAATAGTCTGTTTACCAATATCATTAAAACCACGTCAAAAAATCTAAATACCTGTTGTAGCTTTCCTTTAATATTTTAATTATAAAATATTAAATATTAGTTAATAATAAATTATGATATTAGTTTATACTTATGCTACTCACAATGAGGGAATGTTTGACGAATTAATTAAAAATAAATACACAAAAGTAAATGTAGTTGGATATGGGTCAAAATGGAATGGATTTTTTGATAAAATACAAAAAATGTATAGTGAATTTGAAAAATTACAACCAGATACTTTAGTTATGTTTGTGGATGGATTTGATACTCGTATAATAAAAAATTTAGAAATCGCGGAAGAAAGATATAAACAATTTTACCCAAAAAATCCAGTATTATTCTCATCTGAAACTATCTTAGAAATACCTTTTGGTTCTTATATTCAAAGACGTGTATTTGGTGAAGGACCTATAGCTAATACAGGATTGTATATGGGACCAGTAAATAAAATTATGAATATTATGAATAAATCTATAAAATTTAAAAAAGAATGTAAAGATGATGATCAGTGTGCTTATAATAAAATCCGCGAAGATTTTGAAATAGATAACGATTATCATATATTTCAAAATGTAAATTATTCACAACGTAAGGATGAAAATTTTTCAAGTGATGCAGTAGTACTACAATTTCCAGGACAGTTAACACCTAATCGTATTATTAGATCAATTAAAGAATATACACCATTTTTTTGGAAAGAAATATTATTTTTAGTTATCTTAATTTTACTAGTATTTTTTATTGTTAAAAAATACAGAAAAAATAATCAATCATAATAATTTTTATCAATAAAATATTGAAGTTGTAATTCTTTTAACAAATTATTATCAATATAATACTCCGGAATAACACATTTTCTTATGATATAACTATCAAATGGTTTTCTTTTATATTTTTCAAAGTGGTGAACAGTATTTAATATATATTATTTCAATTATTCCCATACCATATTATGTTTTTCAAGCTCATCAATTAAATATTTACAAATACTTTCAAAACGAAATTCAGTATCTATATTGTTAAGTTTTGGCACACCAAAAGATAATGGGTAGATTTTATCATTTGGTTGATAATACGTATTTTTAATATCTGTTAACACTTTTTTAATATCTGGTATATTACTTGGATCAATATTTCTTACGTGTGTTTGTAGATTTGTATTAGAAGGTTCCCAAAATAATATTGTAATATATATTATTTCCATCATTAACTTATCTGTTTCATCTTCAATTAAACGTCTATTAGGAAAGTTATTAAGACTTTTACATTCTTCGGAATTCTTTGCAAAGAATTTTTGACTCCTATTTCCATTAATACGAAAATAATAACCAACCATCATCAAAAGATCTCCTAATATATAACCAATATCAAAGTAACTAAGAAAAACAGGACATTTTCCAGCTTCAAGACCATCTTCAGATATAAATCTCAAAGTGTTTATATGAATATTATTTCCATTACCGCTATTACCTGTCGTATCTGAAATATTATAAGATGCATTATCAAAATCATTTATTATTATTCCGAAATCACTTATGTAATTTAGTTTTCCATAATAACCGGTATAATTATTTTTATATATTCCTAAAGTATTAAAACTCATATACGATTCTCTACCTTCTCCTGTTTTTGTTATGAATATATTATCTGACCACAAGTCATTATGTACAATATTATAATTTTTATCAACCTGTAATTTTCTAACACTATATACAAGTTTTAATAAGAACATTTGCATATTAGGCATATTAATACAACTACATCTAAATGCTGTATTAAAGTTTACTTTATAATTAACAAAACTTTGTATCATAAATACACCTTCGTTATTATCATCAATATCTGCCCTTTTATGTAATCCGTCAACACCATTAGCGCATTGATGATAATCAGGTATATGTGCTATTGTTTTAACTAAGAATTCATCTTCTGGAACTGAATAATTATCTTTTAAAGTATTTAATAAATTATTTATTATTAATGAATTTATAGCTAATGGTATTGTAGCATAATTATAAGTAAAATTCATTGTTACAACAGTATAATTATCTCTTATATTTCTTGGATAAGTAGAAGTTAATATTTCCCCTATCGGGCTTGATTCGTTCTCCGTGTCAACAACATTAAAATTTTTGCATGTACTATCACCATTTGATAATGTATTAGTAGGAAAATATTTAATAAACAAATCATAATCAGTATTTTGTACCCAACTTGTTAAAAATGTATTTGTAGCGTATCCTTCATTAGGGTTAATTTTTATACTACCATGAATAAAATACGACTGTAAAATATTATCTTGCATATTAAAATTAATGGATCTCAATCTTCTAAAATTAACGTTTCTAAATACTGGTGTAACTTTATAAAGAAATCTAGAATTATCTATCCTATTTCCAATTGTGTCCATAATTTGATTTTTACAAATAAATTGGCTAGATGGTATAAACCTTTTTAATATTAAATTTTCTAATTGTTGCAATCCTCCAACCCCAAAATGATTACTAGCTTTACTCATGAAATAATTCTTTTTTATTTGTGCTCTTCCGAATGGATTTTTTTTACTAAAATTTTCACGCCATTCAGGATCTATATTTTCTTGTAACAAAGCATTTAATACACCCCTTTTCCATTCAAAAGCCATATAATATATATATAATATATCATGTTTATTTAAACCCAAAAATTCTGCTAATGTTTGATCACCAGATGCAAATATAATAGGTAAAGAATGTCTTAATGCTTTTAATATACTATTGTTAGAAAGTGATGGCATAAAATTAAATGTAAAAACTGCTAATGGATCAGACATTTTTCTTAATACGTCATTACAAGCTTCGAACTCAGAATTTATATTTAAATTATCTAAAAAAAGTTGGAAAAACTGTTGATCTTTCATATAAATTACTATTTTATTTCTTAACTGATTATTATAAGAATAATCAGTAATTGTATCTAAGAATAGATTGAAATGCACCATTAAAGAAAGAAAGAATTTCCTATATATATCTGTATAATAATGTGAATGAGCAGAAATATTTTCACAATCGAAACTTTTTACATTTTTAGATTTACACGAGGCTTCATCATGTGATAATATAAAATCATTAATTGTTTGATCAAATTCGTCTGTTGTGTTTTGAGCAGATTTTAAATCAAAATATAAATATGTTAGTACATATAATTGCCCTTCGGGAATCCATTCTGGCCAGCTATAACTGTCTGGGTTTTCAGGAAATATAACACCTATTGGACATCTATGTTCACCAGGAAGTGCTTGGTCACATTCGGTATTTGATATTAAACCAAGATTAATAGTCACATCAGTTAACATTGCTGCAGCATTTTGTCCTTCTGTATCAGAAGTATTAAATTCTGATAAAACATACATAGGAACATCGTTTATTCCGTTGTAACCTACGTTGAACTTAAAATTGAAATTGTATATATTAGTTCCAGGACATACTATACAAATGTCTGCGTTTAGAGATACATAATCAAAGTTAGCAGTTATACCGTTATGGTATCCAAAATATATTTTTATTCTACTTGTGTTATCATAATTAAAATTAAGATTATTTACATTATAATGCGAAGCACTAAGTGGTTTTACATTTTCCATAACTATTTTTTGATCAGCTGCTCTTGAATCTGTTACACAAAAATTAATAAATATATTATTACCTTTATAATATTCACTTAAATAATTAGCTATTTTAATACCACCAAGAAGATCACCATACCCTTCTATCGGTGCACATAATAAACAGATGTTTATCTCTTGGTTTGGGTGAGTTGTTGAATAGTGTATTAAGTTTTCTGCCAAATCACAATTTATAGTTGGTTTAGTACCAATTAAGGCGTATTTTTCAGGACTTATATTAGAAGTTATAGAATATTTCATCTTTTATAGATATTTGTAAAAAAAAACTTTTTTTTACAAATATCAATAAAAAGATGAACAACGACATAGAATTTGTTTCATATAATAATGATATTGAAATACACGAGTTAGGTCAAAACTTTTTAAATTATGTATTAACAGAAAATAATGATTTTACCACATTAAAACAATTTAATGGATACACAATACCAATATTTGTTAAAATAAAAGATTTAGGTGGGTTTGGTGATATTATATTTGGTTGTAACTTTGCTAAATATATTTTACAATCATTTCCTAATGTTCATATAACAATTATTTATCAAAAATATCTAAAAAACCACCTTAAATTTATAACTAACTACCTACAAAAATATATTGAATATATAGATGATAGAGAAACTGGTGTTCAATTCGGTGATGTTAATACTTATGGAAACAGAGGTAAAATATCCATTTGTCAACTTTCTATAGCTAACCATATTTTTAACCCTAAATTTACATATTATGATAGTTTTACTGCCCCTGATACTGGAAATAAAATACTTGTAAGATTTGATAATAGTGTAAACTCCACGAATACATTAAAAAAACTAAGAATTCATACATTTTGTTTTAGTGAATATAGTCCTGTATATGAAGGAAATTATACACAATCAAGTTTGTTACAAGGTAACAAAATTAAAACTGGTATACCTAGCGCAATAGACCCTAATTTTACCGGTATAATGTTAAACACATATGATAAAATATATGACATCCCAAAAAATTTAAGTTTTTTGTTAGGAGATTATAGATTTTCACTTACATATCTATACACACAAAATGCTGATGTGAATGTATGTAAATTGATACCTTGTTTTTTCAATTATATGAATGAATTAGAAAAAATTAGAAAACCGAATGAAATAATATCAATACTTTTACGAGGAGAAAGCATTCATGAACGTTATGGAAATAGCCTTAAGGGTTTTTATACTAAATTAACTCATCTAAATAATCATACCGATGCTAATACACAAGTACTAATTAATTATTTGTTACCATTATTTAAAAACAGATTTAGTAAACCACCAGGAAACCCAAACGATGGAGGAGGTTATAGGTTAATAGATTTATGCTTACCAATTGATAAATTAGAAATGACAGGATTATTTCAACGAAGTTTACCAGTAGCATTTTTAAGTGGTGATCAAACATTAGGTGATTTATTATCTACACACGAAGAATTTGGAAATTCTTGGTATCAAGTACTGGGTTGGAAAAAAATCTTCGCTAAACAACTTAATAATAATTATACTAATGAAGAATGTATTGTGATAAAAAAAGAAAATATGGATGAATTAAAGTCAAATCCTATTTACGATTTTAGGTATACTGGTATGGAAATAATAGGTAGATTAATAAAATCAAGTTTACAAGATAATCTTAATCCCACAAGTGCGTTAACAGCATATTCACAAGTATTAACTAATGTAAACCAACCTAGTTTGTATAAAAATTTTATAAATAAAACATTTTCTATAATATTTAATGTAACAGAACAACAAAATGGTGGTCTGGTAGGGATGAGTTATTCCGCTAATGAAGTTAATTTTTTACCGTGGTTTATTCCTTATGCCGTTGGGTCTTCTAATAATTTATTTAATTGGGTATTAGGAACTGAATATCCAAAAATCTTTTTACTCCCATTACCATATTACGGGATTTCGACCACAAATGTACAAACTATAGGAGAAATAAATTATGAAGTTTCTGCAATATTTGAGGTACATAACTCTGGTAATTATAAAATAATGGATAATTGTATTATACAAAATTTAGTTGCGAAACAACTAACTAATGATTTATCTAATCAAAACAAATACTCTTATTTTTCATATATGTATACTTCAATAATAAATCCACAATCTGATACAGTAAGTTGTTTTATGGAGGCTTTCCCAAAAAGTAAAGATTTAGAATCATTTAGTCAGAGTAACTCAGTTACTGTTAGAAATTGTATTGAAATATTTTATCAAATGTTAGATATTGTTAATTTGATAAAATCAAACACAGAAATTAAAGTTTTAAATTGTTTTAATGCAAAAAATATTTTTGTTGAAGAATTAATAAAACATACTGATGTGACAAGTTTATCTGGGATAACATATCAACCTAGTGTTATTATAAGAACAAATGATTACAGTAATGCTATTTTGAGAAGCAATTCAGGTATTTTATGGACATCTATTAAAAATTATTCAGCCGAATCTTCTACAGTTCCATCGGATTCTGATGATCACGATTCACAAAGTGTTGGAATGTTGATGCAAATGTATTTTAAAAATGACAATTTAAATATGTGGAAAGAAATATATGAATCGGTCCAAGATTTCGGGGATTTATTTAATAAAGTTCAAAGAGCAGTTCAATTCTTAAGTAAAAGTAGTGAAATAGGAAATGATTTTATAAATTATGATAAAGAATATATTAAAAGTTTATTAACCAATCAATTTTATGAAAATTATCCAAATTGGAACAACTAATTATTATGTGATTTTTTGATTTTTTTAGTAAAAATCAAAAAACAAATTAATTAACATTAATCGTAACCACAAGGTTTACTATACTGAACACAACTATGTAATTTCTTTTTTTCAATAAAAGTATATCTTTCATTTATTTTTTTTAATATAAAAAATTCACAACCACCAATTTTTTCTAAATGTTTTGTATGTATATCACACAATACTGAAGTTAAAAATAAACCAGTACCAGCATGTGTCACTAAAAGATTACAACCTTCTAAAAGCATAACATGCTGTGCATATTTTTTAATTCTATTTTCAAATTCATTTGGGAATATTTCATTATTTTTTAATTTAATTCGTGAATCGTAATTTAAATCAATATTGGGAAATTTATCTATTAAATTTAATTTATCATCTATATAAGTATGCCAACCCTCGGCTAATCCTTCTTCTACTTTAAGTTCTTTATCAAATTCATAAGCAAAATAGTTAGATGTTTGAAGTGTTCTAAGATAAGGAGAAACATATATATTATCTATAGATACTTCTTTTTTTAGATTTCTTGCTACTTCCATAGCTTGTTTCTGACCATTACTACATAAAGGAGGATTCTTACTATTAATGTACAAGTTTGCGGATTTAATGTCTTTCCATTTTTGTTTTGAAAAATGATCTATTCTATCACCATGTCTTACAATAAAAAGATATGATTCTACTGATTTAATAGTTTTTGGTATTGTAACTTTACTAAAGTTAACACCTGTTTTTTTTAAAAATTCTTTGGAAATATTATCTAATATTTTAAGTGAATTTTCTAATGTTATACTTTGAAAACTATTTCCTGATAAAATATATTCTTTCATCATCTCTGTAATTAATACTGGTTCTTGAACATACATAATTCTTAATTTTTCGTAATCTTGAATACCTTGTCTTATTTTCATTAATCTTAAAGATTTCCAACTATTAGGATAGCATAAAAATGTATCACCGGCCGGCCAATGACCATGAGGACCAGGAAAATCACCATTTATTAATGGATCTTCAGGCCAAGAATCGTACGCCCATCTTAAAAAACCATCAAAACCATTAGCAAACGAATACCATCCAATCCACCTACTTTCATGCACTGCAGAATCTAAAAAAGTATTGTTAAAAGGAGATCTAGGATGTTCGCATAAATAAAAAGTAGTTTTATTATTATTACTTCTTCTTTTCTGTGTTAAATTTGTCCAATCTAAATGATTGCTATAACCAATTGACAAATCAGTAATATATTGATCAAGTTCTTGATTATATTTATATGCACTAGAAATTTGAATTCTCGAAGAGTATCCTATACTAGGTAACACTGTATATAACATTTTAATAGCTTCTTTCATCTCATCTTCATGTCTTTCATCAAAAGCAAAATAAATTCTATCGTTCCAGCAATTTTCATTAATTATTTTTATAAACGACTTTAGAAATGCAGTCCATAGAAGATAATAAGTTTCGTCACCAGGGGTAGCATATTTAATTACCTTGTTATTGTTATTATTATATAATGTATATTTTGCTTCTCCATCTTTAAAACCACAACCTTGATTGGTACCCCATGGTAAAATAGAAAATACAGAAATCTGACCTGTTATTCCAGCGTTAGTACAGAGATTTACATATTGTATAAATACATTAAAATCAAAATTAATAATATCATTATGTATATTCCATTTTACCATACTTAAATGTTCGTCAAGTGTTTGACTAGCCCAAACATTTTCTAAAACTGTGGTTGTGATTACTTTTTGTCCATGATCAGCTAGTAATTTAATATGATTTTCTAACAGATACATATGTCTAGGACCCCAACATTCTACATTGTGATATCTAGATACTGCCCAAGGATTTTGCCACAAATCTAAATGAAATATCCAATTTTTTACATTAGGTAAAACAATAGGTATTACTTCTACCACTAGTATATTATTTTTATCAGAATATATTCCTGGATCTTGATCATATGGTATATCAATTGTATAAATAACTTTTTTATTTGGTTTATAAGTAGCTACAACATCATAAACAATTTTACTACCATTGTTAATTTTTGTTGCATATAGTGATTCTTTCTGCAAAAAAATTGAACTAACTCCTTTAAAAATATTATTAAATGAAAATTCATTTATAGGTTCAATAATAGCTCTCTCTCCTTGCCAAACAGTTTGTTTGTATGATTTCATTTTAATATAAAAATGAAATAATTAACTAATTATTTCATTTTTATATTTTATTATGATAATATTATCTTAATTTTTTATTAAGATAATATTATTCTGTCCACCTAATTTAACCATTTTTATGCGAATGGTATGATCTTTTAGAAAATTTTTATTACATACATTATATGGAAAAGAATCAGTTTTTTCATACATAATACTTTTATAAAATCATCAAAACTTTTTTTATTAATAAAACTTTTATTAAAATAATTAATAACTTTAGAGCATGAATTAATCATTTTAATTTACACAATGTGTTTTTATATTAAAAAAAATAAATTTATTATCAAGAAATTAAATAGGTTTAAAGTCAAATTATTATTTTAAGTATAAATTATTTATAATTATTTATAATTATTTTTTTTATCATAGTTATAAATAAATAATAATGACTGATTGTGGAACAATAAATCCTAAATTTTTAAAACAATACCAAGAAGGAAATCGTAAACGACCACCGTACCAAGCTGTAAATTGTCCTGGTAAACAAATAACTTATGATGGAAAAACATGGTTATCAACAGAAAACAAAAAAGGTATATTCTATTGGACACCCGTTGATACATTTTCATCGACAATGGGTATGCCACCTACTATGGGTATGCCACCTACTATGGGTATGCCACCTACTATGGGTATGTCATCTATGGGTATGTCATCTATGGGTATGTCATCTATGAGTAGTTTAGATTCTGCTATTGCATCTGTGACTACTCATGGTACAAAGAGACGTTCTTGTCCGACTGGTTACGCGCGTCATAGGAAATCAGGAAGATGTCGCAAAAAAGATTGTGGACCAGATAGAACCCGTGATAAAGTAACTGGAAAATGTAGAAAAAGTAAAAAGAGTGTTCGTAAAAAATCCAAGAAACCTTCAAGGTCTCGTAAAGCATGTAAAACAAATCAGGTTAGGAATAAATCAACTGGCAGATGTCGTAGGAAGCCATGTAAATCTGGTGTCCGTGATAAAGTAACTAAAAGATGTAGAAAAAGTAAAAAGAGTGTTCGTAAAAAATCCAGTAAACCTTCAAAGTCCCGTCGTAAAGCATGTAAATCAAACCAAATAAGAAGCAAGAAATCTGGAAGATGTCGCAAAAAAGATTGTAAATCTGGGAAAATTCGTGATAAAAAATCAGGAAAATGCAGATCCCAAAAGAAACGTGGAAGAAAAAAATCCAGATCTTCTTAAAATAATATAATTATTTTCAATATATAATTCTAAAATATTAATATATTTTAGAATTATTTTAAATATTAATAAATTTTAGAATTATTTTAAA
>TARA_B110000114_G_scaffold185521_1_pt1 | contig 10703 bp, 9 predicted proteins | sample TARA_B110000114 | Tara Oceans TARA_B110000114 (sample SAMEA4397311) | marine metagenome | biome: Polar Biome; feature: [SRF] surface water layer (ENVO:00010504); material: water (ENVO:00002006), including particulate matter (ENVO:01000060) such as... | depth 5 m
ATAATCTTGTTCCACTACCTCCTGCTAAAATAATACCTTTCATTTTTACTGTTTATAACATTATTAAGCTTTTCTATAAGTACAGATTTAACATTGTAAATAATTCCTTACGTTTTTTAACGTTATATAAAGTCTTTTTTATAAATAAAAAAGGCTAGAGGAATGCTAACATATCCTAAACCAATAATGCAAATCTTTTCATACATAATTAAAGTTTATAGACTAGCATTATACCACCCTTATAAGGAAGTTCTTCTCCACTTTTACTAAAAGCACGATCTTGTTCAAAATCTCTTATTTCTTTAGAATTGTAATATTTATAATTTGATTGAGAGGAACCAAATCCTAAAAAAAACTCTAATCCAAATTTAGGATTTTTTAAAATTATTTTTTTACCAATAGTTAATCCATAATAGGTGTTTCTACCAGATTGATAACTGCCCTCTTCTTTAAGTCCTGTATCAATAACAGAAGTTAAAAATTTAGGATTTTTAACAGTAAACATTCCGTATCCAATGTGTGGTCCAATAAAAAAACTACGATTAGATTTCTTTAAATAAAACCTCAGTTCATTAAAAATTTGAACAAATTGATATGGACTTCCGTCTATTGAATCCCAAAAAGAAGCGCTTGTATCTAACTGATAGCCTATGTTTTTATTAATTTCTATTTCAATTCCAATATTTGGAACTAAGACTAAAGACGTTGCAAGATTAAATTTTAATTCAGTCTGAGCAGAAGATAGTACACAAAAAAAAGAAAAAAATAGTGTATAAAGTTTTAGCATTTGCATTAGTATTAAGAGTAAATATCTGATTTTCTATTTAAACCAAGTTTAGTGTATATGATTTTTTTTAAAGGCCTTAAAAACAAGAACTTGTCTTTAATTATATGTTTGGATCCCTTATAGGCTCTGTTGAACAATGGTTTTTGAGATTCGTTTACTTTTGTGTTAACAACTTTATAGCTAGGATTGATTTTTATAAGACAGAATCCACCCCACATTTCCCTAAAATCTTTATTAGGCGAAAAACATCCGGAAATATAATCTATTTCAATATGCTCAATGAATTCATATTTAGAATAATCAATTGATTTAATGCCTTCTCTACATTGAGGATTAAAACTATCATGAAGGATTATGGTCAAAGGATTTTTAAATTTATAGGATAAAATGGCTTCTAAATCTTTTACTACTCCATTTTTTGAATGATCTCCATCAATTAGAATAAAATTTAATTTTCTTTTTTCATCATGAATTTCATGAATTAATTCATTAATTATTTTGTGAGACTCTCCAATTTTAAATTCTACATTATTAAATTTTGATTTTAAATTTTTTTTTGGTTCAGGGCTTATGTCTAATGAATAAACTTGTTTAGAGAATTGAGAAAGAACCTGAAGACTTCCTCCTTTATATGTTCCAATTTCTATTGATACATCAGGTTCTATTGTCTTGAGAAGTTCAATTAAACAGTATTTTTCTGATCTTGACATTTGCCATTCAATGTCAGGATCTTCATTGAAATTTGAATAAAACGGAAAAGAAATGTTGTTAGATTTCAAAATTTTGAATTATATATTCAAATATAACTCATATGAATTAATATTCTAGCATGAGTATTTTATACATTTTTCTATATCTTCGTTAAAAAAGTTAGATTAATGAAAAAGCTAAACAGTTATCTTTTTTTTCTTTTAATTGGAATTGGAATTGGAAATTTCTCCTATTCTCAACAGATTAGTAATTCAGATTTATCTAACATTAATTTTTTGGAACTGAACTCCTCTGAAATAGATTTATTATTAAGAAAAGCCTCTAGTCAAGGATATAATCAATCTGATTTGATTAAAATAGCTAAAGCTCAAGGGCTATCAGAAAAAGATATAGAAAAATTAAATGGAAAGTTTCTGAATTCAGAATCTATGAAAAGAGTTTCATCTAATGCTTCTAATCCTATTGAAAATACTAGAATTAGAGAGGAGTATAATGAAGAAATTAAAATTATTAGAGAAAAAGAAAGTGACGTTTTTGGGTACAATGTTTTTAAAGGAAATGGATTTTTAACCTTTCAACCTAACTCTAATATTTCAACGCCTTCAGATTATTCTTTGGGTCCTGGGGATAATATTTATGTTGATATTTACGGAGAATCAGAAAGCTACTTTAATGGTGAAATAAGCCCAGAAGGAGAGGTTATATTTGAAAATATAGGCCCGATTAATTTAAATGGATTAGATATAAAAAGTGCTAAACAAAGATTAATCTCTAGGTTTAGTTCCCTTTATTTAGGATTGTCTAATAATAGAACTTTTCTTAACGTTTCGCTTGGTACTCCAAGGGCAATTAGGGTTAATATTGTTGGAGAAGTTAATTTGCCAGGAACATATAATTTTAGCGCTCTCAATACTGTATATAACGCAATTTATGTTGCAGGAGGAATAAATGAAAAAGCAACATTGAGAGACATAAAAGTTTTTAGAGATAATAAGCTTATAAATACTGTTGACATATATAAATATTTAACTAAAGGTGATGGATCTAGTAATATTAGACTTGAAAATGACGATTTAATTTTGGTTGGACCCTATACTAGCAGAGTAGTCATTGAAGGTGAAATTAAAACTTCAGGCAAGTTTGAATTAAAACAAAATGAATCTTTAATAGATTTATTAAATTACTCAGGGGGATTTAAAGAAAAAGCTTTTAAAAGCTCAATTAAAGTAACAAGAGTTATTGATGATGAACTAATGGTGTTAGATGTTCAAGAAGATCAATTTTCCTCTTTTCAGCCTAAATCAGGAGATGTTTATAAAGTAGAACAGGTTTTAGACACTTATAGCAATAGAGTTATTTTAAAGGGTGCTGTACAAAGACCAGGTGTTTTTTCACTGGATAATAAAATGACAGTTTCTCAGCTTATTAAAAAAGCATCTGGCTTAAAATCAGATGCATATTTGTCAAATGCTTTTATAACTAGAACTAATGAGGATTATTCAACAAATAATATTTCTTTTAATCTTAAAGCTTTACTTAACGATGAAATAGATGATATTTCTCTTTTTAAAGAAGATGTTTTAACTATTATTTCTAAAAACGATTTAAATAAGGATGAGTATATTAAAATTTCAGGAGAAGTTAATAATCCAGGTACTTACCCTTTTTCTAATAACTTAAGTTTATCAGATATTATAACTTTATCTGGTGGATTTAATGAGAATTCTTTTAAAAATAGAGTTGAAATTATAAGAAGAATTTCAGAAAATTCTCTTTCTGAAAAAAAAATTTCAAAAATTATAAGCTTTGATTTTTCAAAAAATATAGAAAAGTCAAAAACAATAATATTAGAACCATACGACGAAATAATTGTTAGAAGAAATCCAAATTTTTATGCTCAACAATATGTTTCAATTGAAGGACAAGTCAACTATCCTGGGAAATATGCTATTTCATCATTTGATGATAGAATTTCAGATTTATTAAAAAGAGCAGGTGGATTAAAGAGTTTTGCCTACCCAAAGGGTGCTACTTTAATTAGAACAACTGAATTATTTGAAAAAGATTCTGAAGAATCTAAGCAAATAAAGAATTTAAATGATTTAAAAAATAAATTAAATAAAGAATCTGAATTTTTGACTGAATCAGAAAGCTTATTACTGACAAGAATAGAGGATAACATTAAAGCTTTAGAAAATAAAAATATAAAAGACAATAGTGATTACACTAGTTTCGCAAAAAAAGAAAGAATTAATGATATAATCAAAAAGAATTCGTTAGATAATCAAATCTCTTTAGATGAATCTGAGTCTATAGGAATTAATTTAGAAGAAATTTTAGCATCTCCTGGATCAAAATCCGATTTATTAATTGAACAAGGAGATGTGTTGATTATCCCTAAAAAGCAAGAAACAGTTAGATTAAGGGGGATGTTATTATATCCAACAACAGTTAGGTACAAAGAAAATAAATCTTTAAAACATTTTATTAACTCAGCGGGAGGATTTGATTTAAAAGCTAAACGTTCAGGCACTTATGTTGTTTACGCTAATGGTGACGTTTCAAGAACCAAACAGTTTTTATTTTTTAATTTTTTTCCTAAAGTTGAACCTGGAGCAGAGATTATTGTACCCCCTAAACCTGTTAAATCTTCTCTGGGTATTTCACAGGTTTTAAACTATACTACTGGACTAGCAACTTTAATACTGGCTATTACACAAATTAAATAAATGAAAGAAAGTCAAAATAGCGACGAGGTTTTTTCTGTTATTCACTTATTAAATAGATTGAAGACTTTAATCCATTTTATTTTAAATAATAAGAATCAAATATTTTACGGAATATGTAGCGTCATGTTTTTTGTTATATCCTATAATTATTCGGTTCCTCCAAGCTATTTTGCCAGAACAACATTTGTCTTGGATAATGACTCTTCAGATGGAATGGGAGAACTTTCTTCAATAGCTTCCTTAGCTGGAATTAATCCTTCAAGTTTTATTGATGCTAGTAGTTTATTCCAAATAGATAATATACAAGACCTTTATAGATCAAATGCAATGTTAAAAAAAACATTGTTAAGTAAAGGCGTTTTTAATGATAAATCTGAGCTTCTTATAAACAGACTTGCTAAATCTGAAAATTTTAAAAAAAAGTGGTCAAAAAAAAATATTAATTTTAGAAATCCTCAAATTATTTCCAGAGAGCAAGACAGTGTCATTAAGCTTGTCATAACCAATATTAAAGAGAAACATTTGATAGTTAATAAACCCAGCAGGAAAACAACAATTTTAGAAGTGGGTTTTGATCATAAAGACGAAAAATTAGCTAAAGTTTTTAATGAAAACTTAGTTTCAATAGTAAATGAATTTTATCGTACTACTAAAACTCTGAAAACATTATCTAATTTAACAATTCTAAAACGAGAGGCCGATAGTATAAAAAATAGTTTAAATAATTCCATACAAATTTTAGCAGAATTAGACGAAAAAATCCCAAATGCTAACCCCTTGCTTAAAACAAATAAAATACCTTATCAAAGAGCTCTGATTGATGTCCAGGCGAATAGCGCTATTTATCAGGAATTAGTTAAGCAATTAGAGATGGCAAAGGTTTCTCATCGGAATAATACACCACTGATACAGATTATTGATAGCCCAATTTATCCACTAGAAAATTCTAGATGGAAATTAATGAAAACATTAATTTATGGATTTTCTTTAGGCGTGTTTTTTATGACATTTTATTTTTTAATTGTAAGCTTATTCAAAAAAATTAATTTTTAACAATTTCATTTATGATAAATGAAATTAAAAATATTTTTGTTAAAAATTTTTTTAATTTATCATTAAATCAGATACTAAACGTATTATTTACTCTGATTATAACGCCCATTCTTTTTAAGAATCTTGGTTCAGATCAATTTGGATTAATTAGCCTGTATTTAACTATCGTAATGCTATTGTCAATTATCATTGGCTATGGATATAATTTAAATAGTCCTCAAAGATTAGCATCTTTTAATACAAAACATCAAATACAAACATTGTTAGTTGAAATACTTTCAGTCAGAATAATTATTTCAATATTATTATTATTATTTTCTGTTTCAATAACACCACTTTTAAATTTAACAATTAATCAATTTTACATTTTCACCTTTTCATTAATAATACTTTTAAGTGAGGCTATTAATCCTTTTTTTTACTATCAAGGAAAAGATTCTTTACATGGATTTGCATTATCTAATTTTATTTTCAAATTATTTTATTTTATTTTAATTGTATTTTTTGTTAAACTAAAATCAGATGCTTTTTTAGTTAATTTATTTTTTGGACTTTCTTCTTTAACTGTCTATGCTTTCTGCTGGGTATATATTTTTCGAAAAGAAAATTTAACTTGGTACTGGATAAACTTTAAGATTTTTATAGATAGAATTAAAGAAAACATGTTTTTTACTCTGTCTTCATTAGCCAGCTATATTTCTGTTAGTAGCAGCTTAATAATTCTTTCATTTTTTGTTAATAATAATGAATTAGGAAAGTATTCATTAGCACAAAAAATAGGGTTTTTGTTAAGAATGATTCCTGTTTTAATTACTCAATCTGTTTTACAAATTGCATCGAGAAAAAATAGTAATGATAAGAAAAATTTAAATAAATTTTTAAATAAAACCTATAGTTTAGGTCTTATATTTTCATTATTTATTGGTTTAATTATAATAATTTTTTCAAAATGGATTATTTTTTATATGTCTGGTGAGTATATAGATTACAGTCAAAAAATATTGATTATCCTTTCTTTAATTCCTTTTTTCAGCATGTTGAATTTTAAAAATATGATTATAATATTGGTTAATGAAATGAAAGAAGTACTCTATGTCACAACTTGGTATTGTGTATTATTCTTGTTGATAATTGGTTCGCTTTTGAGCTATTTGTTCGGTGGAGTTGGTTTGTCAATCTCCTTAATACTTACTGAAATTTTTAATTACTTTTTATGTCAATTTTTTATAAAAAAAAATGAAAGTAAATAGACATAATTTAGCTGTCATTTTAGTTAATTGGAATCAATATGATCTCACTAGAGCGTGTATTATTAGTTTGTTGGAATGTACTTATCAAGATTTTGAAATATTTTTAGTTGACAACGATTCTAATGATAATTCAGTTTTAAAATTAAAAAAAGAATTTGAGAAGGTTAATTACATACAAAATTCAAGAAATTTAGGTTTTACAGGGGCGAATAATATTGGTATAAAAAATGCACTTAATAGAGATTTTGAATATATTATGCTTTTAAATAACGATACTGAAGTTAGAAGTGATTTTATTGAACCTCTTCTATCCTCCTTTAAAAGTAACGTTAAACTTGGAGCTGTTCAACCACTTATTTTAAATTATCACTCTAAAGAGACTGTTTGGAATTTTGGAGGAACATTCAATAGTTTTTTTGGATTAGTTCAGACTTTAAACAAAGGAGTCAGAAGAAGTGAATTAAAGGAAAACTACTTGACTGATTGGATTTCAGGATGTTGTTTTATGTTTAAAGCAAATATAGCAAGCGAAATAGGCCTTTTAGATGATTTCTTTTTTGTTTATTTTGAAGATGTAGACTATTCTCTAAGAATTAAAAAAGCTGGTTTTGAGTTAGGTCTTCAAGAAAAAAGTGTTATTTATCATCATGAAGGAGCCTCATTTAAGGGTAAAATAAAAAAAATAGAGGGTACTGTTTCACCCTATACACACTATTTAAGGTTAAGAAATCATCTTTATTTTAATTCAAAATATAATGCTGAATTTAATTTTTTTGGAAAATGGATTTATCAAATTTTTCAAATATTCTCTTATATATTGTATTTTACGATTAGATTAAGGTTCAATAAATTAAAAATGTCTGTAAAGGGTTTTATCGATGGTCTAAAAAGCATTTAAATGGCAATTGGGGTATTATTATTGTTGGTATATGTTATTTTTCTTTTTTTTATAATTGAAAAAATTTATAAAGGAGACGCTTTCTATCTCTTGTTGTATATAATATTTTTTATTCCTTTTTATTCTGTTTTTCAATTAATCATTCTTAAGACAACTCAAAATATTTTTTTAATTGAATTAATTAAATACTCAAAGGATTTTATAATATTTTCTTCATTTATAGTTTTTGTTTTTGGACATGAGAATAGCATTTTAAAAAAAAAATTTAAGACAACTTTATTAGATAAGTTGGTGATTATCTTTCTTGTCATTTCAATTATTTATGCTGTAATTCCATTTGGTGAGGCTAGTTTGTTTTCTAAAGTAGTTTATTTAAAAAATATTATTGCAATTGGAATTGTTTATTTTTTTGGAAGAACTTCTGCTATTTCAACAAGAAAATTTAATTTTATAAAAAAATCATTAATTGTAATTTTATCTCTTGCTTTTTTAGTTTCTAGTTTAGAATTTTTATTTGGAGTTCATTTACATTCTATTTTAGATTACGCAAGTTATAATTTGTTAACTAATGATATTGATCCAACAGGAAATTTTGGATTAAGTTGGACTTTTGAAAGAGGCGCAGATCACCCAAGATTTGCTTCTTTTTTCCCTAATCCTTTGGAGTATTCGGCTAACTTATTATTATTTCTAACTATTCCTCTTTTTCATCTTATTAATAATTCTAAAAATAAAGCTAGTTACTTTATTTTGTTTTTTATGGTAGCAATTTCTTTTTACTATGCTTACTCTAGAGCTTCAATAGTCTCGGCTTTTATTATGGTTGTTTTAGCTCTAATTTTAAATAAGAATTACAAAGTTTTAATAAATGCTACTTGGGTTCTTATACTATTATTTTCTTTTTTCTATTTTTCTGCTAGTGATGATTCAATCTATTTTATAATAGACACTTTGTCATTTAGAGATAGCTCATCATTTAGTCACCTTCTAGAGTGGATTCAAGCGTCAATCACTGTAATAGACAATCCTTTTGGAATTGGTTTAGCAATGAGTGGAAATGCCTCAAGTGTAGATCAAGCAATTAAAATTGGTGGAGAAAATCAATTTTTGATTTATGGTGTTCAAATGGGAATCATAACTATGATAATTTATATTTTCATGTTATTTATCGCAATTAAAGATTCTATCTATAACTATAAAATTTCTCAGGGTTCAGAAAAGGAATTATCTTTTATAGCTGGCTTTACAAAATTTGGATTATTAATCCCTTTATTTACTGCAAATGCTGAAATTTATTTATTTACTTCTTTATTTTCTTGGTTTTTAATTGGTCATATTCAAAGATTGAAGAGTTTAAAAACATAAAATTAATTATAATGTATAAATAACTGTTTTATGTCTTCCTCCTAATTCGTTATCGTCAATGCTAATTTCTTTTTTTTCTTTAAACAAAAAATTAAAAGGTTTGCTTTCGATTTCTATTCCACTATTGAATTCTAACCTAGTTGTTGGTCCAATAGATTTGTCAACGTTTGCTATGAATTTGTTTTTTGGAATGTGTTCAGTAATAACAACATATTTGAAATCACTAATTTTATTTAAAATTTTAAAAATTGATTTATTATCAAGGTGCTGCATAACTTGACGAATAATTATACATTCTGCTTTCGGAAGGGATTCTTCTATAAAATCTTTGCATTCAAAATGAATTATATCATTATTGAATTTTTTTTTATTTATTTCTATTAAATCATGAACTATGTCTATGCCAATATATTTTTTGACATTTTGAGATATATTTTTTCCAATATTAAAATCACCACATCCCAAATCTAATATGGAATTTATTTTTGTTTTTTTAATAAAAGAATTCACGAATTCAAAATAAGGAATTACTAGGTCTTGATTGTGAGAGCCTGGTCCAGAATTAAAATTAATAGAATTTTTATCCCACGCATTTTCTTTATAAATTTTATTAAAAACCTCAATAATGGAAAGAGATTTATATTTTCGATGAATTATAAATAATTTTATTTTTTTTTTTAAACCTTTATATAAACTTAAAATCATAATTTGTTAATAAATAAACATTTAAATTTAGAACTTAAAAGTGAATAAAAAGAAAAAAATTTTTGTAGACACCTTTTATTTTAAAGCTGCTCCTGCAGGGATAAAAACTTACATTAAAGAATTAGTAGCTAGCTCAAAAAAAAGTAATTCATCAAAGTATATATATATATATTCTCATGATATTAAAAAATTAGAAAACAATTTAAGCTATTTAAATTCCAGCTTAAAAATAAATAGATGGATTTTTCAGCTTAACTATTTTTTTTGGAAACAATTTATTCTTCCTATTAGAGTTGTTTTAACCAATTCAGATATCTTAGTTTGCAGCGACTATGTTTTGCCGTTTTGGAAATTGCCTGCTAAAAAAATGATTGTTTTACATGATACACTTTTTTGGAAACATCCTGAATATTATTCTAAACTTTGGAGAAAATATTATTTAAAAAGCATCAATATGGGTATTGACAAAAGCACCCGAATAGTTACAACAAGTGAATATGCAAAATCTAACCTAACTAAGGTTCTGAATAAGAAAATTGAAATAAAAGTAATTTACCAAAGTGTTTCAGGTAAATTTGTTAAAAAAATAAATTCAAAACAAAGAATTATACTTCATGTTGGTTCATTTGAAAAAAGAAAAGATTTAATGACTTTAGTGGAAGCTTTTAAAAAGATTAAGCACAAACCTAAGTTTAAGGATTTAAAGTTAATTCTTGCCGGTGAGACAAATTTTTTTGGGGATGATTCGGAGTATCAAAAAATTAAAATTTTTATTAAAGAAAATGATCTAATTAAAGATATTCAGATTACAGGTTATTTGAGTAATAAAGAAGTGAAAAAACTTTATTCAAAAGCTTTTATCTATGTATTTCCATCAATTGAAGAAGGATTTGGAATTCCAATATTAGAATCTTTTTCTTTTGGAGTTCCCGTAATATGTTCAGATTTAAAAGTTTTTAATGAAATTGGTAAAGATGCTATACTAACTTTTAAAAAGAAGGACAGCATAAATCTTTCTAAAAAAATAGAAAAACTATTAACTTCTGATGAAAAAAGAAATACATTAATAAGTAATGGGTTTAAACGACTTAATGATTTTTCAAGAGAAAATTTTATAAATTCTTATGAAAATTATTTCAATTCAATTTTTAAATGATAAAAAAAAAAATAGCAGTATTTCATAGTTCAAATGATTTGTACGGGGC
>TARA_B110000114_G_scaffold185596_1_pt1 | contig 10674 bp, 8 predicted proteins | sample TARA_B110000114 | Tara Oceans TARA_B110000114 (sample SAMEA4397311) | marine metagenome | biome: Polar Biome; feature: [SRF] surface water layer (ENVO:00010504); material: water (ENVO:00002006), including particulate matter (ENVO:01000060) such as... | depth 5 m
CAGTAGTGCTTTCACCAATTTTGCCGTTACACAGGGCATAAAGAAACAATGACCGAGCCAGCCGATGTTTTAAACTACCGGTTGGGTGAGTACTTTCGTCTTTAAGGTATACATCGATGCCCTCGCAGTTTGGTAGGGCCAATTTAATAAGGTGGGTGTCTGCCGAGCGCTGATAGTCTGCATTGATAGAACCAAGCGCTGTGTTAATCCAATGTCTCATTAGCTATTCCTTAGGTAAAGTTTACATGTCTTAAAGTATATCTATACGACCATCTTGAACGGAACGCGCTCTTTTACTGAGTTGTAATTCTCGCCAAGATACATAGGCACCACTGGTACATATGATGGCAATACCTCCCCAAACATAAATATCTGGGAAAAAATCAAAGACAAAGTAACTGATGCCTGTAGCTGCCACAATTTCAAAGTAGTTAAAGGGGCTTAGCTGCGAAGCCGTGGCATATTCACATGCCATAATAATGAAAAAGTGCCCCATCGCCGCAAATAACCCCATACTAGCCATCATTAGCAAACCTGTTAAATCTGGTGTTTTCCATACACTGCTAACCAAAGGCGTAAGCACTAGCACGCCCCCAACCGCAGTATAAAATAAGGTTAACAATGGCGGTGCAGAGGAACTCAACTTGCGAGTAAACATAATATAAAAGGCATAACCTACACCAGCCACTAGGGCCCATAATATAGTAGGCGAAAAAGAGTCTGCTGTAGGTCGTAAAACCACTACTACACCCATGAATCCGCACACTACCGCAATGCCCCTAAGTGCGTCAAAGGATTCTCCTAGCCATAGTGGTGCAACCACAGCAACAATTAACGGGGAAACAAATAGTAACGTTAAAGCAGTGGGAATTGGGTTGTCTTTAATGGCGAAAAAGAAGCACACCGTAGTGATGGTTAGCATCAAGCTGCGCAACAGCTGGTAAACTGGCTGCGGTGGCATGCGCCACCAGACAATGCCTTTCCAAGCCAGCAATGGTAATAGCCACAAACCATGAAACACAAACCGCGCCCAAGTGATTTCTATGACTGCATAATCTACCGACAACAGTTTGGCAAACAGGTCTAGTATTGGCACTAGCACCATTGCCAGCATCATTAGGCCCATGCCAATAAGTGGGTTTTTTTTGTGGTTTTGCACTGTCATCCTTGTTTGAGCCTGTGGCCGTCACTTTAGCCCAAGTCTTTTGCCTTGCATAGGACTTTAATGAGGTTATAAAATGAAGCTTCTGAGTTAACTTTTATGCATTTATGTGGAACCCCCTATGCCATTAATTACCGTAGAACTATTTGAAGGCCGCTCGGTCGATCAAAAGCGTCAAATTGTTGAAGGACTCACAAAAACTATGTGCGACATTACTGGTGGTAATCCAAGCGCAGTTCAGGTGATGATTCGTGATGTGCCCAAGTCTAATTGGGGATTTGGTGGTGAATTATGTAGCGACTTATTTCCGGATAAATAAAACTATGAACTGCAAATCAATACGCTGTTTACCCCTATTGTTTTTGGGGCTTATTTGGCCCCTAACCAGCCCTGCAGCCGACAGCTTCAATATTCTGCTGTATCATCACATTAGTTCCACCATGCCTCGCTCTACCTCATTAACAGCAAAAGAGTTTGAAGGTCATTTAGCCTATTTAAAGCATAATAACTACACAGTTGTAGACCTAGGATCAGCTATAGCGTCGGTACAGCAAGGCACAGCCTTGCCTGAAAAGGCAATTGTTATTACATTTGACGATGCGTGGCGTGACATTTATCTGCACGGTTTCCCTTTGTTAAAAAAATATGATTACCCTTTTACGGTATTTGTAAATACAGACCCTGTTGATCAAAATAACCGCCACGCGATGACATGGGATATGCTGCGAGACCTGAAAAAGCACGGTGTCACCTTAGCTAACCATACTAAAGACCACGACTACCTAGTCCGTAAACCGACATACGATGAACAGTGGCTAGCTGCAACATTAGACAACATTAATACTGCTCAGCAACGCTTAATTGAGGAAACTGGGCCAGTACCTAAATGGTTAGCCTACCCTTTTGGAGAATACAACGACCAACTCAAACGTGCGCTTAAAGACAGGGGCTACATTGCATTTGGGCAACAGTCTGGCGGAGTGGCTAAATTTTCTGACTGGCAAGCATTGCCTCGTTTTTCAGCAGCAGGCAAATATAGTAGTTTAAAAACCCTTAAAACTAAGCTTGCATCACAGCCCTTGCCAGCTCATTACGCTGCTTTTGCCAACCCAGTCATTCGGACAGATCAAGCAGGCCAAAGCCAGCCGATCTTAAACGTAGAGCTGAGCAAAGCACAACGGCTTGGTGTCAGGCAGCAGTTGTCTTGTTTTATTTTAGGCAACCGGCAAATGCCAGCCTGGCAAGGTAAAATTAATTTTACCATTCAGGCGAATGAGGCCTTAGGCAAAGGGCGTAATCGATACAATTGCACCGCTCCCATTTGGGGGCAAAAGAACTACTATTGGTTATCCCACCAATGGCTAGTTTATGGCGGTGAAGCCCCACCAAAAGAGTAGCCATGCGCAGTGGTAAGTTTAGCCCTTTTGAGCCGAAAAAACTGTGGGACTTTGTTGGACATACTTAAGCCGTTAACCAGACATAGGTATTGGGCCAGGTGGTTTTTTCTAAAAATTTTATACCTACGATGCCACATTAAACCGTAATACTCATAGGCATAAACACATGAGCATTACAGTTTAATGTCATCCTGTTCGGACGATAAACTAGGCCGCTCGTCAATCTGCTCATGTGCTGCCAAATAAAGTTCTTTAGAACTGTATTGGTTGGATGGTACCGCTACAAAAGGCTGCACGGGCCTCACAAAAATAGCTTGATAAACCCTTCTATACACTGCCAAACCAGCCAACAACGAACTGGTTATTACGCTCACTATAAACAAGGCCTGCACACCTATTAGGTCTATTAATGGGCCAACGACAATGGGGCCACTAATGGCTCCTAAACCATAAACAATAAGAATAGCACCAGCAATTTTCACCCTTAATTCAGGCCCAACAATGTCGTTAATAAGTGCCACAGCAATAGAATATAAGGTAAACAAAAAAGCCCCATAGCAAGCCACTGCATACCAAATTAAATCTGGTGCATAGTTGGTCGCCAAGATAACAAAAATGGCTGATATGGAAATACAAATAGGCACAAACATCATCAACCAACCACGGCCTATTCTGTCTGATAAGCGCCCCAAGGGCCACTGCAGCAACAAACCACTAATTAACAAGGTGGCAGTAAACTGAGGAATCAAGCGTGTGTCACCGAGCACTTCAAGGGCATACACAGGTGCAAACGCATGCACACTTGCGTTACTAGCACCTGCAACAAAAACCCCTAACATAGCCAATGGTCCTACTTGTGCCAGGAGGTCAAAAGAAAGTTTACTATCTGCAGCAATAATGGGAGCAGATTGCTTAGTTAACAGCACGGGGATTAGCGCTAGCGAAAATATAATAGACGCTAAACTGAATAATTCGAACTGGCCTACATCACCCACATTTAGTAAAAATTGACCACAGCCTGCGGCCATGTAGTTAACCATCATATAGCTAGAAAGCACGCCTCCCCTTTGATGACTTGGTGTGGCATCATTAAGCCAGCTTTCTGTAACTATGATTAACCCAGCCATACAAAAGCCAGATACCAAACGCAACAGCATCCAGTAGTTAACCTCTAAAAATAACGGGTGTAATAATGCCGTGGTAGACATGAGCGACGCGAACACTGCAAAAGCACGAATGTGGCCCACTCTGGCAACAATACGTCCAGCAAATAATCCTCCCAGCAGAAGGCCCAAAAAATAACTGGCCATGATAAATCCAAGCCAGCTGGTGCTGACTCCTTCTAGGGTGGCACGCAAACCTAATAGAGAATTAAATAGACCATTAGCCAACAGTAAAAGACCGTAGCTTAATAATAAAGAAAAGATAGACCGAAAAACAGAAATCACACCTTTGTCCTACATCACCAACTTGAAGAGGTGACGTCAGCATATCCTAGAATGCAGGCGTGAGGCCATAGACCTTAAAGAAATTATGGCCCCTGGTGCATAAGGGGCCATAAGTTGGCTTTGCTTAGGCCTAGTTAACCTTATTTAAAGTTACTTTGAACTTACTTACCTTTTGAAGCAATAATGTTGGCCACGTTTACCACGTTTTCTGCCATGCGGGCAGAGGCGGCATCAATCATCTTACCATCAAGCTGAGCTGCACCCTGGCCTTTAGCTTGGGCTTCTGCAAGAGCTGATAAAATACCTTTAGCACGAATCAATTCAGACTCTGGTGGTGAGAAAACGTCGTTAGCCAACGCAATTTGAGACGGGTGGATAGCCCACTTACCTTCTAAACCAAGTGCTGCAGCGCGTTTTGCTGCCAAAATATACGAATCCGGATCGCTAAAATCACCAAACGGGCCATCAATCGCACGTAAACCATAGGCGCGGCACGCCACCGTCATTCGTGAAAGCGCATAGTGCCATTGATCACCTGGGTAATCTGGGTTTAACCCACCAATCACCACGGTGCGAGCACGGTTGCTTGCTGCATAGTCTGCCACGCCAAAGTGCATAGCTTCCAAACGTGGGCTGGCTTGCGCAATGGCTTCTACATTGGCCATGCCTAAAGCGGTTTCGATTAAAGCTTCAAGTCCAATTTTATGGGTAAACCCTTTGGCCTGTTCAATTTGGTTACACATGGCTTCAACCATGTACAAATCTGCTGGTACACCTACCTTAGGGACTAGTATAGTGTCTAAGTGTTGGCCTGCTTGCTCAACAATTTCCACTACATCACGGTACATGTAATGAGTATCTAAGCCATTAATACGAATGCAAATAGTCTTGCCTTTAGCTTTCCAGTCAATATCATTGAGTGCTTCAATAATATTTTTACGAGCTGCAATTTTATCTAACGGGGCCACCGCGTCTTCTAAGTCTAAAAATACGTAATCTGCAGCACTGTCTGCAGCTTTTTCAATCATGCTTGGGTTAGAACCTGGCACTGCTAGTTCACTACGTTGTAAACGAGTTTTTACGGGCTGGTGGTTTGTATGACTCATAGAATTACCTTACTTTTAAATTGACAAAGCGTCTTGGCTTAATTTAAGCAAGGCTCACTATAACGAGGTTAAGGAAACAAGGTCAATCGCCTAATAACAGGGCCTAGCGAAGATGTCTGAAGGTATTCTTATGCAATGTTTCCATATATTAGGAAACAGAGGTAATTTTTTTACTATTTATTATTTAAATACAATTGGTTATAGAATTTTCTTTATTAGAAACCTTATTTTAACATAGAATGCTTTCAAACTATGTTAACTAATCTAGTGTCACGCAACGCGCCTTCAATGTCGCGCTTGGAACACTGCGCCAGCAGGGACGATGAGCCATCAACAGACCTGATTGAGAAACTTATTTCCTATACTGCGTACACTTTTCTTAGGCAGCCCATTTGCTAAACCGTCTAATCTCTACCAGGCGCATTTAGTTAGCCAAAAAAGGGCTTAAACCAGTCGGTTTATCACCTATCTTTTCTAGGTAAACGGCGCAGTAAGCTAGATGTGTCCCAACGGTTTCCACCACGGGCTTGAACTTGCTCATAAAAATCGTCAACCATTTGAGCCACAGGTATCTGTGAACCATTGCTCTGCGCTTCTGTTATGCAAATGCCTAGATCCTTTCGCATCCAGTCTACAGCAAAGCCAAATTCAAATTCATCGTCCACCATAGTTTCTCCACGGTTATGCATTTGCCATGAGCCGGCAGCGCCACCACCTATTGCCCCTAGGGCTTGTTTTGCATCTAAGCCCGCATTAATAGCAAAGGCAACCCCCTCTGCAAGCCCCTGCACTAAGCCAGCGATACAAATTTGATTAACCATCTTAGTGAGTTGACCATTACCAACAGGGCCTAAATGGGTCGTGGTTTTTGCATAAGCCTGCATAATTGGCTGGGCTCTTTGGTAATCCTCATCATTGCCGCCGCACATAATAGCCAAAGCACCATTTTCTGCGCCAGCCTGACCGCCAGAAACAGGCGCATCAACAAACCCAACACCTCGCTGAGCAGCAATCACTGCAATTTCACGAGCGACCTGGGCAGACGCTGTTGTATGGTCTATTAATACCGAACCAGCAGCCATGCCAGACAATACACCTTGGTCACCATAAACTACACTGCATAAATCATCGTCATTACCAACACAGGTAAATACAAAATCAGCTTCCAAAGCTGCTGCTGACGGAGAGATCGCTAAGTGTCCCCCATACTGGCCTTGCCAAGATTCAGACTTTGTCATGGTACGGTTATACACACACACTTGATGACCCTGTGCTGCCAGATGTCCTGCCATGGGATACCCCATCACTCCTAAACCGATAAATGCAACTTTGCTCATAGCGAGCTCCTTTTGATAAATATTTCAACCGCCATTAAAGGGCATACTGGCTTCTAAAACAAGCCTCACGAACAACTTCATTTAGGTACCTGCTATGACGCTTTTAAACCCGCAGGTGCCGCTCCATTTCGGGCACTTAAAATGAGCTTGCGTTAGTCTTTTACTCAGGGCAAAATGCCGCCAAGAATAACCTTTTGTGAGAGTTTAATTATCATGTCCTTACGCCTAGGCATCGACACTGGAGGCACTTACACAGATGCTGTCATCATCAATGAACAAAACCAAGTGCTGGCGGCAGTAAAAAGCCTAACAACACGCCACAACTTGGCCATTGGTATTGGGGAATCTATCGGCAAAGTGCCTGCCGAGTTATTAGCCAACATTGAAATGGTGTCTTTATCAACCACACTCACCACTAATGCTGTAGTTGAAGGCAATGGGGCGCCTGTCTGCGCCCTATTAGCGGGCCTAAGCGAAGCTCAAGTTAAAAAGAGTGGGTTGGGGGAGATTTTAGATGACAGCCTAATTATTCGTCTGGACGGTGGCCATGATGCCTCAGGCAGGCAAGTAAAGCCGTTAGATATTGAAACGGCTACGGCCGCCATTTTAGCCAACAAAGATAAAGTGTCTGCTTTTTCTGTGTCGGCACAGTTTGGGGTCCGTAACCCAAGCCACGAAATTCAACTGCAAACCTTAGTTACTAAACTTACAAGCATGCCGGTCACCTGTGGCCACGAGCTTGCTACCAGCCTAGGCGCACCTCGACGTGCATTAACCGCGTCACTCAACGCCCGTATGATTCCGTTTATTCAAGATTTAATTCAAGCTGTAGAAACCATTTTACAAGAACTTAATATCCAAGCCCCATTAATGATTGTTAAGGGTGATGGCTCTATTGTTAACGCAGAAACTGCTCTTGTTCACCCAGTAACCACTATATTGTCGGGTCCTGCCGCTAGCGTCATAGGTGCCTGTGCCCTTTCTGGCAGTCGCAACGCCATTATTGCTGATATGGGGGGCACTACAACAGACATTGCCATTGTCACTAATGGACAGCCTGAACTGGCTAGTGAGGGCGCCCGTGTAGGCGATTGGCAACCTATGGTAGAGACCGTCAAGGTATACTCTATCGGCTTAGGTGGCGACAGTGAAGTGCGGTTTCATGCGGGCAGTGTGGCTTTAGGCCCAAGGCGCGTAGTGCCATTGAGTTTGTTAGCTCATCAATATCCCACAGTTTTAAAGCGCCTGCAGGCCCACTTGGATGACACCCCTACTCCAAGGCATAACCGTTTTGTTACGCGCTTAGAGCGCAACCAAGCGCTCATCAACCAGTTTACTCCTATCGAACAGCAAGCATGGGACATGCTGGAACATGAGCCGGCTGAGATGGAAACCTTGGTGTTTAATAACCAAGACTTAGCTAAAGCTATGGCACGCCTAGAACGCAAAGGCATGGTGATTTATTCTGGTTTTACCCCCTCAGACGCTGCCCACGTGCTGGGCAACAGCAGCCACTGGAGTGTTGAGGGCGCAAAACTTGCAGCGCAAATCTGGGCACGCCAAATGCGTTACCTTTATGGTTTGGGTTCTTGGGAAAAAGGCAATGCACAAGAACCTGCAGAAAGGGTGTTTACTTTGATGAATGACGCCATCTGCCAAACCTTACTAGAAGCAGGTCTGCACCAAGAAAACCTGCTGAATGAAGCGCGCTCTAAAAATTTGGCAGCATTAATGGGAAAACTCATCCTTAAAAATGGCAGCAAGGATGATGAAAATGCCCTATTTGGTATTAACTTCGGCAAAAGCCACCCACTCGTTGCAGTGGGCGCACCAGCAGCAACCTATTATCCAAAAGCGGCAAAGAGTCTTAGCTTAGACCTAATATTGCCCCAGTACGGCCATGTAGCAAACGCCGTTGGTGCGGTTATGGGCAGCGTAGTACAGCGTTCAGAAATTATTATTACTCAACCCACTCAAGGTATTTTTCGCGTCTTCAACGGTGCAACTCCATTTGATTCTGCAGATTTATCAGATGCATTTAGTCAAGCTGAAGCTATTGTTAGACTACAAGCCCACACCTTGGCTAAATCTGCGGGGGCTGGCGACGTAGATATTATTATTCGGCATGATAATAAACATGTGATTTCAGAACTGGATGGCGAATTATTTGTAGAAGCCAAAATTAGTGCTATTGCCACGGGCAAGCCTGTACTAGAGCTAAACGTGAGAGCCTAGGTCGTAATCAATCTCACGCTAAAAAGCACTGGCAACCATATGGGTTGGCAGTGCTTAGCGGTATTGAGCGAGGCTCAACACTCATCTTTGACAGGCGTCTAGTCTGAGGTGTTAGGCAATGTCACTTAAACAGGTTATCACCAAGCTGATCGATACATTGCTTAGCTTTGAATAAACTTAACTCATGGCCGCCTTCAATACTGTGAGACTGATCGGCGCGAATAAAGTGGTGCTCTTTACCATCTTTACGAATCCACCCCTGTACCCGAAAACTCCCCCCTTCTTTTAGAGGCTGGGTTTCAATACTAAACCCACTGTGCTCATGATGCTGACTCGTTTTGGCGCCTTTGCTGTCAGCGCCCTCTTCAGCAGGTCGGAATAAAAATTCTTTAATACTCGAAAATAAACCCATGACTTAAATCGCCTTTGTGTAATAGTGCCTAGCATGTGATTTTAAAGTAAAGCCGCACAAAACTTAAGGCATAAAGGTAAATAAAGCTATCTTGAGTGAAATTGGCCACAAAAAAGCCCAGCAAATGCCAGGCTTTTTAAGTACTTCCTAATCCTTTAGATTAAGAAGGAAAGGCAAATTGCTTGCCATCACGCACACCACTGGAAGGCCAGCGCTGAGTTACTGTTTTACGTCGTGTGTAAAAACGAATAGCATCAGGGCCATGAGCACCTAAATCACCAAATAAAGAACGCTTCCAACCACCAAAACTATGATAAGCAACTGGCACAGGAAGAGGAACATTGATACCCACCATGCCCACTTTAATATTATCGGAGAAGTAACGTGCTGCTTCACCATCTCGGGTGAATATGCAAGTACCATTGCCAAATTCATGGTCATCAATTAGCTGCATAGCTTCTTGCATAGTATCAACACGTACTACACATAATACAGGGCCAAAGATTTCTTCTTGATAAACCACCATGTCTTTGGTGACTTTATCGAATAAACAACCGCCTACAAAAAAGCCATTTTCATGGCCGTCAACGACTAGTGCGCTGCCATCAACAACTAACTCTGCTCCTTGCTCAACACCTTGCGCTACTAGACTGCGTACACGCTCTTGAGCTGCTGCAGTAATTAGTGGGCCCATTTCGTTGCTAATATCGGTGCCATTGCCTACTTTTAGTGCTTCTACTTGAGGTTTTAGTTTGGCTACCAGTTCGTCAGCAGCTGCATCACCTACACACACAGCCACAGAGATAGCCATGCAGCGTTCGCCACATGAGCCATAAGCAGCACCCATAAGAGCGTTTACCGCATTATCCATATCTGCATCAGGCATGATGATAGCGTGATTTTTAGCACCACCAAGGGCCTGTACACGTTTGCCATTGGCAGTGCCCGTAGCATAAATATACTCGGCAATTGGCGTAGAGCCTACGAAGCTTACGGCCTGAACACGAGAATCTTCAAGAATGGTATCTACAGCAAGCTTGTCACCATTAACGATATTAAATACGCCATCTGGCAAACCGGCTTCTTTAAGTAACTGGCCAATAAGAAGAGGGGCACTTGGGTCGCGCTCAGAAGGCTTAAGGATGAACGTATTACCACACGCTATGGCCATGGGGAACATCCACATAGGCACCATAGCGGGGAAGTTAAATGGCGTAATTCCAGCAACTACACCCAAGGGTTGAAATTCAGACCAGCTATCAATTGCCGGCCCAACATTTTTACTGTGCTCACCTTTTAATAATGTTGGTGCGCCACAAGCATATTCAACTACTTCAATGCCACGGATGAGCTCACCAGCAGCATCATCAAGAACTTTGCCATGTTCGTTGGTCAGTGCTGCACAAATTTTGTCAGAATTTTCTTCAAGCAACTGCTTAAAACGAAACATAACCCGCGCACGCTTTTGTGGTGGCGTATTTCTCCACCCTGGAAAAGCTGCCTGCGCTGCACTAATAGCTTCTTCTACAGTCGTTTTACTGGCTAACGCCACTTGACGCACAACCTCACCAGTGGCT
>TARA_B110000114_G_scaffold109110_1_pt1 | contig 10610 bp, 10 predicted proteins | sample TARA_B110000114 | Tara Oceans TARA_B110000114 (sample SAMEA4397311) | marine metagenome | biome: Polar Biome; feature: [SRF] surface water layer (ENVO:00010504); material: water (ENVO:00002006), including particulate matter (ENVO:01000060) such as... | depth 5 m
CATTATTAAAATAAGAATAAAAACTTCAATAAATATATTAATAAAATTTTCTAAGACACTAATATATTCAGCTAGTATTCCTAGGTTTCTTATTATTTGAGGTTTGTTGTGACGTAAAAAAAAATCATAGGGTTGATTTAGATAATAAGAAAATACTCTAGATGTAAAGTTTATTTGAATATCTGCTAAAAACTTTTTTTTTAAATAAATCAAAATAGAATTAATCGTGTTTTTGATAAGATATAAAGCAATCAAAAAAATTAACAAAAAAGAAATTTGTTTCTCAAATTTAAGGTTATTAAAAAAAAAGTCCTCACTTAAAATCGAAATTTTCTCAGCTGTGAAAAAAATTTGAATAATTGGTAACAGTAAGCCTAACGATAAAAGTTCCAAGATTAATAAACAAGCAACAAAAAAAATCATCCAGCAAAATTTAATTTTTTCTCCAGTATTAAGATGGGTATATATAGATGTATAAAATTTCATTTTTTTAATTAACTATCTTTTTTACCAAAGGTTTAAAATGACTTTCATGATTTGAAAATGTATTTTTTGGATAAAAATAATTTGTTAAGGCATATCTAGTATTTTTTTCTAAAGGTTTGCCTCTATGTATGTAACTGGTATCAACTAAAATTAAAGATCCAGCTGAACCTTTGACATCAATTAATTTTTCTTTTTTTACCTTTAGAACATTTACAATTTCATCAGCTGTAAATCTTGTTGATGGGTATTTATTTTTTATATTCAAAAAAAGATTTAACATAAAAAGATTTGAATTTGATTTTTTTATAATTTGAAAAGGACCATTATTTTCATCAACATCATTTAAATATATTATAGATTTAAATTGTTTGGAGTATGAATCTTTATGCCAACCATCTCCTGATCCCTCATTATTGGCTTTATATTCAGTTTTATTGGCCATCATCATATATAGACCTAAGTCTTGTTGGGTATAGTTTTGGCCTATTAGTTTTGTAAAATTAATAAAATTTTCTACTAATACTCTTATTTCTTTTGAAATATTTTCAGCTCCATAAATTCTACTATCTGATTTATATTTATCATTCACTATTAATTTGGGATTAGATTTAATAAAGTTATCTATACTCTCTTTAATCTTATTACATTTTTGTTTTGAGAAATAATTATTTATTACAACAAAACCATGTCTTTTAAGTTGAGTAACATATTGATTAGTTTCTAAATCTTTTTTATATTTATAGTTATATTTGCAATAATTCACATATTGATATTTTTTATATTTAAGAAAAGTTTTTAAGAAATTAAAATTCATAAGGTTATTTTACGTTAAATGCTTTTGATCAAAAATATATATTTTAAATGTTATACATAAATAATAACTATTTTTCTATTAATAACTATATTTATGTGTTGATTGAGCCAAATAAATTATACGAAATTAAATACTAACATTAAATACTAAATTGATATATTTAAAATATTATGTCCACTAAATTAACGATTATTTTATTTTTGAAAGAAAGAAAAAATTTTAATAGAAGATTTATTGACTATTTTTGTGAAAATAATCTTAATTTTAATTTACTTATTTCTGACGGTAGTAAAAAAAAAATAGATAAAGATTTATTAAAAAAAATAAAAAAAAATAAGTTTATAAAATATTTTAAATTTCCTGAAGACAAATCTTATTTTATTTATTACCAAAAAATATATAAAACATTAAAACTAGTTAAAACAAAATATGTATTTTTTGCATCCAATGATGACTTCATAATATATAAAATCTTGAAAAAATGTGTCGATTTTCTAACTTCGCAAAATAAATATATTGGCTGTGGTGGAACAATGATCGGATTCGAAATACTAAAAAAAAATAATTTAGATTTTAAATTATCAAACTTCCATAATATCTATAAAAATAATAAACTTGATCATGTAAATAGCTTTGATAGATTTAATCACTTTCTAAAAAATTACTGTGATCATCCCAAAAACTGTGTGATGGAAAAAAAAATTTTTTTAGATACATACAAGCATTCTAGTAATTTGTTTCAAAATAATATTGAATTTAAAGATCATTTTTCTTGTTTGCATAATGTTATAAGTGGACGTATAAAAGATATAAGAAAACCATTAATTCTTCATCAAACACATTTAAATTCTGAAGGAAACTTTAGATCTGATATTCTTAAGTCAACTTTTATAAATTCAGAATTTATTAACAATTTAATTATTTTTGATAAAATTTTATCTTCAAAATTAAAAATACCAAAAAATGTAGTAATGAACAAATATTACTCTTACGTTCTTAAAGGATTAATAAATACTTTGGATTTAAAAAAAGAACCAAGTTTTGAAGAAATTAAAAATTTTTTTATCAAAAAATTGAAAAGGAGATTTTTAAATAAAAAATCTAGTAAAACAATATATTTTAACTTTAATGTACTGGATAATGACACAAAAAAAACAATTTTTAAAATCGAAAAAAACTTAATTAATATGAATACTAAAAATTTTAATGATTAATTGGGCAATAAAAAAAGAGATTGAATTGTTTTTTAAAGACATCAAAAATAAGCAGATATTAGATTTTGGGTGTGGCGATGCTAGATACAAAAAATATATTGATAATTCAAACAACTATAAAGGTTTGGATGTTGCAGAAAGTGGCCACTCCCCCTTAGATAAAAATTATGACGTGTTGTGGGATAAAAAGAAACTACCTTTTGAGAATGATGTTTTTGATATAGTTCTAATGACCGAGGTACTTGAACATGTTGAAAATGTTGACATAACACTGCGTGAAATCAATAGAGTTTTAAAAATAGGTGGATCAATTCTAGTGACTGTCCCATTTATTTGGCCTGAACACCAAAAACCTTATGATTTTCAGAGATATACAAGCTTTGGTATTAAAAAAGTTTTTGATTATTATGGGTTTGAAACTATTTATTATAAAAAACTAGTGCAAAAAAAATACGCCCTGCTTGAAATAATTATATCGGATATTGAGACACAATTTAAAGATTATAACAAAAAAAATATGAACCACTTTTTTTTAAGACTGTATTTTAAAATTTTAAAATTATTTATTAAAATTATATTCAAATTTTTTATCCATAAAAACATGTTTAAAGATATTTATATTGGCAATTGTTTAATTGTTAAAAAAAAACTAACTTTATAATGATTATATTTAAAAACTTTTACTAAAATTAGTTAAAAACTAAAAAATTAATATTTTTTTTATAATTGAAGTGTTTTTGTTTTTATTGAAATTTTAGAAAAATATTTTTCTGTAGCTACGGCTCTATCAACAAAAATTCTCTGGTTGTCGTTACGTGGCTTTACTTTCAAAAATAGATTGAATATATCAAGGTCTTTATTACAAGATTTTAAAGGAATAACTGCACTGCTGTTAAAACTAACTATAGTTTTTGGAAATTTACTCATTTTTAATATGTAAATTTCAATAGGATAATCTGATTTTAATACTTTTATTGATTTAAATTTTCTTTTAATTCTATCTAGATTTTCTTTTGGATGAGGAAAATAATAAAGATTCTTATTTTTATATTTTTTTTCTATGTATTTTATTACCTGATAGTATTTATCTTCATTTAAATAATTTCTTTCAATTAGTGCTGCCCCTAAAATTAATATATTTTTTGAATATTTTTTTTTACTAGGAAATTTATTTTTTAGCAGTTTGAATTCATTTTTTTCATAATAACCTTCACGGAAAAATTTTTTTTCAAAAAATGAAAAGAAGTAATATTTTGATTTTTTTATTAACTTCAAATGTTTTTTATCTAATAAATTTGTTCCATCGTCAAGAATATATACATCTTTGGAAATTTTTGAATATTTTTGATTTAAATATGAATTGTAATTACCTATAATTATTTGATCTAGTTTTAAATTAAAAATTGTTCTTATCAAAATTATTAAATATAAAAACTTAATTTGTATACCTTCCTGTACGTCAAAAATTAAATTTTTTCTTTTAACAAATTTTTGATTACATTTTTTAATAATTTTTAAAATTCTATTATCCATATACGGACATAGAATTATAAAATCACTAAAATTTTTTTTTAAATATTTATGTGTATAAATAAATTCAGCTAAATTTAACATCTGTAGAGAGCTGGAAATGACAACTATTTTTTTACAAAAAATAATGTTGAAAAAGTAACTGTTATTAACTTTTATTTTTTTTATTATATTTTTTACAAACATTTCAAATAAGTTTATTTGATGTGGCTATCTATTCAAATAAGTTTTTTGATGTGACTATCTATTTTATTTTTTAATTATATGTGCTCTAAGTTTTTTTGCTACTGGAAGTTCTATTTCTAAAATTTCTTTATTCTCCATGCCTTGTCTTGCTTTCTCTATTACTCTTACACCTCCAACTAATTCAGAAAAAGCAGCAGTTGTTAATGATGCTGCTTGGTCACTTCCATACATTGATCTATCTATTGAAATATGTCTTTCGAGAGACGTGGCGCCTAAAGCTACAGCTGCATATGATACGGCTAATCCACTTTTTTCATGTCCACTATAACCCACTTTACAATTATATCTGAGCTTCATCTCATTTATCAAATTAAGACTCGCATGACCTGCATCAAACGGATATTGAGATACACAATGCATTAATTCAAAGTCACAATTTTGTTCTTTAAATATTTTCACAGCTACATCTATTTCTTTATAAGAAGACATTCCAGTGCTTATGAAAGTATATTTTTTTTCTTTAGCCACTTCTTTTAAAAATTCTTCATCTATAATCATAGCAGAGGCAATCTTATTGATTCTTAAATCGTACTGTTTTAAAAAATTTAGACTATTTATATCCCAAGCAGATGCAAACCACTCAATTTCTATTTTTTTGCAAAACTTATCAATTTCATCGTATTCTTTTTTTTCAAACTCTAAAGCCAACTTCTGCTCTCTATTAGTCGTTCCAAACGGACTTTCTCTTCCTTTATCTAGTTCTTCTTTTGTGTAAACAATATTGATATCTCTTTTTTGAAATTTAACTGCATCAACGCCATAAATTTTTGACTTTTCTATTAATTCCTTAGCTATGCTGATATCACCATTGTGATTAATTCCTATTTCTGCAATTATAAAAGTTTTTTGTGTCATATATTCTAAATTTTTCTGAGATGTCGTTAAATTATTAAATTCTATGGTTTCTCTAAATAATTAATTATATTATTGTTCTTCCACCGTCAATTATTATATTTTGACCAGTAATAAATTTTTGTTTTTTATTGATAAGAAAATCAATAGTGTTTTTTATATCACTCTTATGGGCCATTCTTTTCATAGGTATAAGTTTAGTTAACTCTTTTATAAAATTTTTTTTTTGATTATTAAAAACTCCAACTGGAGATATTGCATTACACGTAATATTATATTCTGCAAAAAGTGAGGCGTAGTATTTCGTCATGCCTATTAAACCATGCTTGATTACTGAGTAAGTGACTGGTTTTGTAAAATTTTTAAATGAGCCTTTATATATTGATTGGTTTGGTGCGATAACAGATAAATCTGATGCAATATTTATAATGCAACCATTCTTTTTTTTTTTCATATTCTGTGCAAAATATTCAATTAAGTGATATGATCCTTTTAGTCCTACATCTAGTTCTTTATTCCAGGTTTTTAAAATTAAATTTTTTTTGCTACTATTTTTTTGTGGCTTAGGGTCTATGCAAGCATTATTAATTAAAGTTCGTACAAAAATATTTGTTTTATTTAATGATTTGGATAGTAATTTTACTTCTTTTTCAGAGGTAATATCAGTTAAACTTTGTACAATTAATGAATTAGGATATATTTTTTTTAAAAATTTATAAGTTTTTAATAATTCTACTTTATTTATATCAACCATAATCAGTCCATTATTTATATCTAAGATTGATTTGCAGTGCTCAATACCCAAGAGTCCAGCCGCACCAGTAACTAATCCATAATGTGTATCGTGGGATTTCATTATATTAATTTGAAAATTTTATTATCATGTATAGTTATTTTTGGGTTAATACTCCTGATCTCAAAAACATGGCTTTTGCAACACTTCCCTTAATAAAAATAATTTTCATATTACTGAGTAGAATATTTAAAACCAATAAAAGTCAACCTTCTTTTTATAATATATGTGTTATGATCACTTTGCAGTTAAAAAATAAATTCTTTATCATAACTTTTTACTTCCAACTATTCTTGGTAAAAGTGTTTAAATCTAAGTATTATAAAGTTTGTTTATTGTGCATATACTAATATAATTAGAAGAATGGCTTGTATTATAAAATCTCCCAATAGTAAATTTAAAGGAGTAATATCTTTAACAAATCATGAATTTTTAAAAATTAAATTAAATTTAAGCTTAATAAATGAGATAAAAAAAAAATGGGTTCTTTTGTATCACCCAAATTATTATGATTATAACTTTATAAATAAGGGCATATTTGATGCATATTTAGCTTCAAAAATAACATTTAAAGTAAAAGATGATGCCGAAGACAAAGTTCTCAATTTAAGTTGTCATAACTTTGCTCCTGAATATTTTGGAACATCAAATGATAAAAAAATTTATGATTTTGTAGGATTGTCAAAACTTCAAACAAGTAAAGGAAATCCAAAAAATGTTGTTGAATTTTTAAAGATTGTTAAAAATGCTATGGCTATTAAAAAAAATATTAGTGGTGTTTTAATAGTTAGTGTTCCCGGAGCCAGACCATTTAAAACTAATTATATTAGATCTATATATAACCGAATGTTTTCAGAAGCTCAAAAAAAAAGATTTGAATTCATCACCTTAGATTATGATGTGCCATTTCCTCTAAGCCTCAAGACAATCTCTCTCTTTTACAAAAATTCTAAAGTTCACCTGAACACACATCCAAAGGAAAGACATGGGAGAGCACAAACATATGCCTTGGCTTGTTCAATCCCAATAGTAGGTTTTGAAAATTTAACTCATTTAGTGGATGAAAAATATAGGAAAGAACCGCATTACTTTATTACTAATGACTTAGAGGAATTTCCAAACAAGCTTGTCCAAGCAATTGATTATGTTGATAATAAATACGACAAACCAACACATAATGAGTTAGCTCAAAATTTTAAAGCTTTTAATAGTTTTAAAATATTAAAAGAAAAGTTAATGAAAAATTTTAACCTAGACGATTTAGGCTGGAATTTTACAGATGATTGGGATATTAGATTGGCAAAACACCATATCGGGCATAAAACTAAAAATACATATGAACTTGATATTAATGAGTTTCTAACAAAAATTTTACATAGGGACAATCTCAGTATTACAAACGAAGAAGATGATGATAATAAGTTTATATTACAACTAAATGCATTAAATAAACTTTTTAGATTACTTAAATATAGTGGTTATGTGAGTTTATTAAATCTTAAAAGTTTTTTATCAGGAATTAAACATAAAATAAGATCGTGAAATATTTTGGCTTGATTACTGTTAGAAGTGATTCAACAAGATTAAAAAAAAAATGCTTACTTAAATTTGGAAAAGTTAATGTTCTTGAGCATATTATTATGAGAGCATTAAAAAGTAAAATCGTACCCATAGTTTGTACAACAACAAATAAATCTGATTCTATATTAGAAAAAATTTCTAAAAAATATAAAGTTAAATGTTTTAGAGGATCGGTAAAAAATAAAATTAAAAGATGGCATGATTGTGCAAAAAAAAATAAAATTAATTTCTTTCATACTATAGATGCAGATGATCCTTTTTTTGACCCTCTGGCTATTAAAAAAAGTTTATTAGAGTGTAAATCAAATAATGATATTATTTTTCCATCTAGAGTCTCAAGATCGGGTGGAGCAAGTGAGGGATACTCTTTTAGTTTCGGAGCTATTAGTAAATTAAATCATTTAGTAAAACAATTACGTAAAAATCACAATAGTACAGACACAGAAATGATTGAAAAATTCATTGATTATAAAATTTTTACAACTAAAACTTTAGAAGGCTCCAAATATGAGTTAAAAAAAGCAAGATTAACATTAGATTATCAAGAAGATTATAAAATGCTTACAGAAATACGAGATTCATGTGGAAATTTTGCATCAAGGAAAAAAATTAATAATTTCTTAAAAAAAAACAAAGATATTTTAAAAATTAATTTTTTTAGAAATATTTGTTGGGAAAAAAGACAAAAAAAACTATTAGTAATATAAAATGAAAAATAAAAATTTTAATTGGAGATTTTCAGGTAACGAAAAAAAATATTTAAATGATATTTTGGAAACTGGCCTTAAACCAAAAAAGAGAAAAACATATAACTCAATTCTAGAAAAAAAATGGAGCAAATATCATAAATTAAAGTATTCTATTACTGTGAATTCATGTACGTCAGCACTGCATGTTGCTTTTTTAAGCCTTGGGTGCAAAGTAGGAGATGAAGTTTTGGTTCCATCACTCACACCAGTTATGACGGCTAATGCAATAATTTTCACTGGTGCTACACCAATCTTTGTTGATGTGGATGAAGACACATTTTTAATGGATCCAAAAGATTTAGAAAGAAAAATTACAAAAAAATCGAAAGTAATTTTACTGGTACATATGTATGGTGGAATAAATGATTCAAAAACCTTTAAAAAAATTGCAAAAAGAAACAGTCTATCGATAGTTGAAGATTGTGCAGAATCGTTGGGAGCCAAGGATAGAAATGGTGTAATGGCTGGAACAATGGGGGATATAGCGTGCTGGAGTTTTCAAGGAGCAAAACATTTAACCTGTGGAGACGGTGGCATTGTCTCTACTTCAAGTCAAAAGTTAGGTGAAAGAATAAGAAAACATTCAAATTTAGGTTTTAAATTTTTAAGGGCTGATGGTGATAATATTATTGCTAATAAAGAGAGTCTACAGAATCCAAAATGTGAAAGATTTGAATTGGTAGGGTATAACTATAGAATGAATGAATTTAGTGCCGCTATTGTTCTTGCGCAGCTTGAAAGAGTTAATTTTTTTCTTAATTTAAGAAGAAAAATAGCCAGCAAGATGATGATAGTAATCAAAAACTCGGAAATTTTAAAAGCACAAATAATCCCTGAGAAAGTATATTCAACTTTTTATACGTTATCAGTAAAGTTAATGGATGAAAAAATAAAATGGGTTTTTTTTAGAAAAAAATTTATAGAATATGGTGGAGACCCTATTTATGCTGCATCAAAAATTCTACAAGATGAACCATCAATAAAAAACTCTAGTTTGGGGAGATGTTTTAATACATGTGGTTTAAATTGTAAATGTATTGGAACACCCAATGCAAAAAAACTTCAGAAACAAATTTTTAATTTTACGACTAACCAAAAATCTGAGAAAGATATTAAAATTCAAGTGTCTGCTTTAAAAAAGACATTAAAATTTTTTGAAACTAGGAATAAGTGAAAAAAAATAAAAACTTAATTATTTTTGGAGGAAATCGCCTATTAGAAAATGGACCTATTGGAGATTTGACTAAATACCTCAAAAAGAAAAAAATTATTTATGTTTTAATAACGGATCCTAACCATTTAAAAAAAAAGACAGCAAATTTTAATAATTTTAAAACCTCAATTAAAGGTGTAAAATACTTTTCATTTAAAAAATTAGATGATAAAAAAGTAATTAGGTTAATAGATGATAACACTTTTGGTCTTTCAATTAATTCAATTTGGAAATTTTCTAAAGAGTTAATAAAAAAATTTGATGGGAGGTTATTTAATTATCATGCAGCAAATCTACCAGAAGAGAGGGGTGCTGGAAACTTAACGTGGAAAATATTACAAGGAAATTTTAAAAAAAATACTATTAACATACATAGGGTTGATAAAGAATTTGATACTGGTGATATTGTGGCATCAAAAAAATTAAACTTAATTAATAAAAATCTCTTGCCCAAAAACTACTTACAGATTATAGCAAAAGAAGAAAAACTTTTTTTATCCAAATTTGTAAACAAAATTATGAAAGATGAAAAGCTTACTCTTATAAAACAAAAAGGAGGTCAGTATTATTGGCCAAAACTTAATGCTGATAATGATGGGAAAATTGATTGGTCCTGGAGTGTGCGAGACATAACCTCGTTTATCAAAGGTTTTTCGCACCCTTACAATGGGGCATTTAGTTTTATAAATATAAATAAGATTAAAATATTTAATGCAAGTTTTATACTTAAAAAAAAATTTCATCCATTTCAGAATGGACTCATTTTTAGAGAAAATAAGACTGAAATTTTTGTTGCACACAGCACTGGGTATCTCATTTTACAAAAAAAAAATTTAAATGCCAATAAAATACAAAAAAGCTATATAGGAAAAAGATTTAAATAAAAAATATCATAAGTAAAATAAAGAATTAATAACATTAAATTTTTTAATATTATTTTTTTAAAAATAGCTGCCATTTCCACTTTTCTACAGATATTAATTTAGAAGAATTTATTTATATGAATAAACAATTCGGCAAATGTTTAATATTTAAAATAAAAAAAAACCCCAGCTACAAGAGCTGGGGTCATAAAATACAATATCATTATCTTTTAAATCACTTAAAAATTTTTTCAGTGCATAAATCAAGC
>TARA_B110000114_G_scaffold97328_1_pt1 | contig 10601 bp, 9 predicted proteins | sample TARA_B110000114 | Tara Oceans TARA_B110000114 (sample SAMEA4397311) | marine metagenome | biome: Polar Biome; feature: [SRF] surface water layer (ENVO:00010504); material: water (ENVO:00002006), including particulate matter (ENVO:01000060) such as... | depth 5 m
TTTATCGCCTAAATTGTTTTAAAAATCATTCAAACGTGGCCGCTAAACCTGCCTTTAATAACTTGCCTTCTAGTGGCTCGTCGGGTAACCAGTCCTTCAGATTTTTGCGTACTTCAAGCATTGCTAGAATATTAATACCGGTTGCAAAACCAAGACTTTCCAACAGATAAACACAATCTTCCGTGGCGATATTGCCAGAGGCTCCTTTCGCAAACGGACAGCCCCCAAGACCGCCAAGCGACGCATCAAATTCGCGCACACCGGCTTCAAGCGCTGCGACTGCGTTGGCAAGGCCCATGCCTCGGGTATCATGAAAATGAGCTGCTACCTGCACTTTATCCGCCAATTGCAAGATTTCAGTAAATATTCGTTTAACCTGTATAGGGTTACCATAACCCACGGTGTCTGCCATATTGAGCTCCTGCGCGCCAGCCATGAGCACTTGCTCGGCAACATTGTAGACACGCGGTTCGGCTACTTCACCCTGTAAACTACAACCGAAGGTCGTGGCCAATGCCACGGACATCATCACGCTGTCTTGCAGTCCTCTGCAATTACGTTCAGCAATCAATTCGGAAAACTCGGCAATCGACGTGTCGGTAGTGCGTCTAACATTAGCCATGTTGTGGGCTTCACTGACTGACAATACAAAGGTAATCTTTTTAGCGCCATGATCCAGTGCCTGTAACCCCCATTTCAGGTTGGGTACTAATACCGCTGCGCGCATATTGCTGATAGATTGAGCGGCTTTTAAAACAGACTCAGCGTCGGCAAATTGTGGAATGACTTTAGGTGGCACGAAAGAGGTCACCTCCATTTCTCTAAAGCCACAGGCTGCCTGTGTTTGGCACCATTCAATTTTTATATCAGTTGGCAATGTGCGTTTAACTAATTGCAGTCCATCACGCAGGCCAACTTCCCTTACCGTTGCTAGATCCGTCATTTTAATTAACGCCCCTTAAATTGTGGTTTACGTTTTTCGTTGAAGGCCAGCACACCTTCATAGCGATCATCAGTTGGAACGGTACGATTATAAGCTTCTATTTCGAATGCCAGACCATCGGCTAAAGACATTTGCAGACCCCGATGAATCGATTGTTTTGCTTGCCTTACCGCAATGGGCGCGTTGGCAGCAATTCGTTTTGCGGCACCAAGTGCTGCGGGTAATAGATCAGCGAGTGGGTAGACTGCATTGAGAAGACCCCATTGCAATGCCTCGGTGGCGCTGAATGGTTTTGCGCTAAGGATTAACTCCTTGCAACGTCGCTCGCCCATTGCTCTTGCCAGTGTTTGGGTACCTCCAGCGCCTGGAATAATTCCCAATGAGGTTTCGGTTAGTGCAAAACGTGCATTGTCAGACGCGTATGCAAAATCAACCGCACCTGCTAGTTCGCATCCACCACCGTAGGCTGCGCCGTTAATCACGGCAATAATCGGGGTCGGGCTATTGATTATGGCGCGCACCATGCGTTCGAATGTCAAATGCTGTTTGCCCCAGTCTTGATCGGTCATGCCTTTACGTTCCTTCAAGTCACCACCGGCACAAAAAGCGCGCTCACCAGCCCCTGTGAGTAAAATACAGCGGTTGTCTTCAGGGTCGAGTGAAAGCGCTTCAATTAGCTCGATCATTTCACGTGCCATGTGTGTATTAAACGCGTTCGATGATTCAGGCCGATTTAAGGTGATTTGCAATACGTGTTCTGCTGCAGCAGTTACTAACAGTGTTTCGTAATGTTTGGAGGGTAATGACACTGGTTACTCCTTCTAGGTACAGGTTTTAATGGTTTGATTTTTAGTTTAGCTTTTTAAGCTTTGATTTTTAGCTTTTTTGGGCTGCGGCAGCAATAGCAAGTATGCGGTACATGTCCCTTAATACTGGTTTCTCAATGAGTTTACCATCGATCACAACCAACCCCGTGTCGGCTTCTTCAAAGGTTTCAATAATTCGTTTCGCACGGGCTATTGATTCATCCGTTGGGGTGAAAACAGCATTCAGTTCGGCAATTTGTTTTGGGTGAATCGACCCTTTTCCAGAAAAACCCAACGATTTTGCTTGTTGCGCTTCTAAAACCATACCTTCAGGATCGTTTAAGTCCAGAAAGGGAACATCGACCACATCAAGCCCCGCGGAAGCAGCGGCATGAACAACCCGCGAGCGCGCGTAAAGCAATGGTTGCCAAGCGTTTTCACATCTCAATTCGGCAGCCATATCGACACCACCAAAAAATAACGCGTCGATTCGAGGGCTGCAATGGGCAATGTCAAAGCAGGCTTCTAGCCCAGCATTGGTTTCGATGATGATATGTAGTCGCGTGTCATGTCCAGCCTCGGTTAGCAAATTATCCAGCATAATAACTTCATCTGAATTTCTAACCTTGGGCATCATCAGAGCAGGCGGTGGTGTCTTAGTGGCCAGAATCGCTTGCACATCCGCAATACCAAATGATTCTCGCATGCTGTTAATGCGCACAATTCGCTCAACACCGTCATCTGCTTGAGGGGTTTCGAATAGTTGCAATGCTTTAAGGCGAGCTTCTGATTTGTCTTTGGGCGCGATGCCATCTTCTAGTTCTACACAAACAATATCGGTACCTGAAGCGAGTGCTTTAGGAAACATTTCTGGCTTAAGTCCCGGTGAAAAAATAAAGCTTCTGCGTGATTTAACCGGGCGTTGTTCGACATTCATCAGTGTGCACCGAGAGTAAATTATCAAGTGTTAGGATTATGAGCACAAATTAACATAATACAAATAGAATGGGGTTAACCTCACTATGCCATTATTTGATAATAGAACCCTACGTTTTTAACAGACTTTACTTCAAACTATGAAATAGCGACCGCAGGCCATTCTCCACAAGCTATCATCTCATCCACTTCTTTTTTTAACAAACCTATGACGGCATCCGTCGCCCGAGTATTGACACGGTCATTCGGTGTCAGTAAAACAATCTGGCGTTGGATTGGTGGTGTGATCTGTCGGGTCTCAATTAAACCTGCCTCGACCTGCTCTAAAACTGATGAAACCGGCATGAGTGAATGACATATACCTGACTCTACCAGTGACTTTATCACCCAAAATGAGTCGACTTGATAGCTTGGTGTAATTGAGACACCGTTGGCGGCGCCGGCTGATTCGAGCACGCGTCGTAAACCAAAAGATTCACTGGGTAACGCCAAGGGCAATTTTGAGGCGGCTTCGAGGCTGACTTCAGCTGATATCTCAGGTAGTGAATTGGGTGCACTGATTAGCACGATGTCTTCGAACAACATGTCTTCGCTGCGCAAATGATAATCACTTGAGGAACCATACTGAAACGTTACATCGATATCACCACGCTGAAGCCATTCGAGCAGATGGACTGAATAACCTTCTACAATACGTAACTCTATATCAGGGAACTCTTCTTTTACCCGCCGCATTAGTCTGACCGACAATACGGTGCTAATAGTTGGCATAATGCCAAGTGCCACGTGCCCTTTTATTTTCCCTCGCATGGATTGAATGTCATGCACTGAGGTTTCAATTTGACGAACAAGTCCCGTCATTCTATCGAAAAATGCCTGTCCTGCTTCCGTCAATTCCATACCGCGCACATGCCGGGTAAACAAGTCGACTCCAATTTCATGTTCAAGCAGTTTAATTTGGCGCGATAACGCTGGCTGAACTGTGTGTAGCCGGTCTGATGCCCTGCTTAAGGAGCCTGACTCTGCGACGCAAATAAATGTTTTAATTTGTTTAAGATCCATAACCACTGAGTTTAATCGTCAATCTTGGTATCATCAAATGTTATCGCACCTATCTATAGTTTCTAATATTTATATTGATCCCAATCACGCATAGTCTTTATGTTCTGTCTAATGGGGAAATGTATGGGACTTAATCGCGAACTTGATGGCTTTTTAGTGGTTTCTATCGAGCAAGCTGTCTCGGCACCTTATTGTGGTTTGCTGCTGGCGGATGCGGGTGCCAGAGTGCTTAAAGTCGAACGAAAAGAAGGCGATTTTGCGCGAGCCTATGACCGCGGTGCCGATGGTAATAGCAGTATATTCGCTTGGCTTAACCGTGGTAAGGAATCGATTTGTATCGACCTTAACCAGACGGAGGATGTTGACTTGTTGCTTAATATGCTGCGTGAGGCCGATGTTTTTTTACACAATCTTGCACCCGGTGCTTTAGCACGGCGTGGGTTCAATGGTGACACCCTACGTCAGCAAAACCCGAAATTAATTTGTTGTGAAATTAATGGCTATGGTAACTCTGGTGCTGCAGCCAATAAAAAAGCTTATGACTTTTTAGTGCAAGCCGAGAGCGGCATTTGTTCGGTAACGGGCACGGCCGAAGATGAGACACGCGTTGGCATATCAATCTGTGACATCGGTACAGGTTTAACCGCATTTTCGGCGATTTTACGTGCCTTATTACAACGCAGTCGAACTGGTGAAGGCATTGACTTATCAATTTCGATGTTTGATGTAATGGCAGACTGGATGAACATGCCGCTGATGGCACAACGTTATTTTGGTGGTGCTCCGAAGCGACTCGGCCTGACGCATGCATTAATTGCACCTTATGGTGCTTTCACTAGTCGAGATGAGGCTCAAGTTTTGATCGCGATTCAGAGTAATCGGGAATGGCGAGTTTTTTGCGAAACGGTGCTTAGCCAACCTGAGCTGGCTGATGACCCGCGATTTAAAGACAACACGGACCGTGTCGCTAATCGCGATGAGGTACACCAAACGATCGACGCTCTATTTTCTCAAAAGACCCGAGTTGAGCTGATCGAATTACTTAACCTGAATAAAATTGCTTGCGGTCAATTGAGCAGTGTCGATGACTTGTCTGAACATGAATTTTTACGTGAATTTGAAGCACAGTTTGGTGCAGTCACCATTAAAATGGCGGATCTGCCCGTGAAAACCGATGTGGCACGTCCTAAAATTGTGCCCTTGTTAAATCAACAGGGTGATTCACTTAGAACTGAATTCAGCCCATTAGGTACCAAATAATGAAATATGAACTTGACCATGAAGAAATTAGAGAAGGATTGCGCCGGCTATGCAAAGACTTCGATGGCGCTTATTGGCGCAAAAAAGATCAAACACAAGCCTATCCAATCGAATTCGTGCAAGCACTTACAGAATCAGGCTATTTAGCGGCGTTAATACCTGAAACTTATGGCGGATCAGAATTACCTATTTCGGCAGCTTCTGCGATCCTCGAGACTATTCATCACGAGGGTTGCAATGCAGCCGCCTGCCACGCACAGATGTATACTATGGGTACTTTATTACGTCATGGGTCAGAAGAACAAAAACAACGCTTTTTGCCCGGTATCGCCGATGGTAGCTTGCGACTTCAAGCCTTTGGCGTAACTGAACCCAGTAGTGGCACCGATACCACTGCACTGCGCACTACGGCTCGACGAGACGGTGATGACTATATTGTTAACGGTCAGAAAATTTGGACCTCGCGTGCGGAGCATTCAGACTTAATGTTGTTATTGTGCCGAACTACACCCCTAGATCAAGTTGCGAAAAAAACAGATGGCCTGTCTGTGCTACTCGTTGATATGCGCGATTGCGATGAAAATTCACTTACCATTCGTCCAATAAAAACCATGATGAACCACTCCACCACTGAAGTATTTCTTGACGATGTGAGGGTGCCAGCTGAGAACCTTATTGGTGAAGAGGGTAAGGGCTTTCGTTATATTCTTTCTGGCATGAATGCCGAACGTATTCTTATTGCCGCTGAGTGTATTGGTGATGCCAAATGGTTCACTGATACCTCCAGCCGTTACGCCAGTGAACGCACGGTTTTTGGCAGGCCAATTGGTCAGAACCAAGGTGTGCAGTTTCCAATTGCAAAAGCTTATGCAGAAATGCGTGCAGCAGAATTGGTATTAAGAGAAGCCATTCGCCTCTATGAGTCTGGTGGTAATCCAGGTGAGGAAGCTAACATGGCTAAAATGTTAGCGGCTGATGCTTCTTGGGCGGCAGCTGAAGCTTGTGTGCAGACTCACGGTGGTTTTGGTTTTGCGGTGGAATACGATATTGAACGCAAATTTCGTGAGGCGCGCTTATATCAAGTTGCTCCGATTTCGACCAATATGATACTCAGCTACCTTGCCGAACATGTGCTGGGCATGCCGCGATCTTATTAAATAGCCTCACCGAATAGTCTACGCCTGATGGGTATTAGCCAGAAAATTGCTACTTTTGCGATTAACACTAAACGCACGTTGACCCCGAAAAGCGCTCGTAAGATAGCGGAATTATCTTTAAGAGACTGGATTACAGTTGTTATCGTTGGGCGTGATGAGCCAGTCAGCCGAATCGTTCTCCAAATGCTACTTGACGAAGGCGGTTCACCGCAGGCCAGTATTATTGGCAGTCGGGTGACGTTATCTGCACGTGCTGCAGCTCTTTATAACGGCGCAATCTCTCACCCATTCCATTACGACGATACACACTTTCTTAATTTTGGCCATCCGAGCGTTGCTGTCATACCAGCTGTAATGGCGACGGCTGAAAAAATAGGCCTTAATTCGATCGATAATTTTATTGATGCTGGTTTGATTGACTCTGAAGTAGCCTGTCGAATTCTGGAATTGAGTGTTGAGCAGACAACTCACGCCCTTGGACTTTGTGCGACCCGTAATCCAGGCATCGAGGCCCAATTTGGCACAATGGGTAAACCCTATCCTGCAGATATGGCAGCTTCAAATGGGATTGAGGTAGCCATCCTAACCGCAGATGGTTTTTTCACCAACCCAGATACCATTAATACGCTTCAGGGCTTTTCTACAACGCATGCCAGTGAGGCTCATAAACCAGCAATGTGGTATGAACCCAGTTCAGACTTTTTTTTGAATCAGTACAACATAAATTTCACACAAGCTGCCATGGCAAGCACGCCATGCTTGAGGCCCTCCGTGAAGCACAAGATGGTTCTGGCAGGATATGACACCAGACGAGAAGAGACCTTTTCTGATGCAGCTTGTAAAAATCCGTGCCTGCTTGAAATTTGTAATCGGGTCACGGTTAGTATGACGACACACTGTCTAAAACTATGGCGCAACTGCGATTATATTGACCTGGTCAGATTGCATTGAATATAGGCCATGATCTTAACCGTGCTATTGACTATGAATTACGCGAAGCAAAGCAGCGCAACAAAGCTAAAGACCTTCTTGGCGGGGCTAGAGCCAACTTTATCTGGACAATTATCAATCGCATCAATACTTCTTTTAAACCATTAATCAACGAGTGAGTAAATGACTGATATTAAGATTAATTTGGCCAACCACTTGCTTTTCCAACTCAAGCTACTGGCATAACTAGCATTACGCCAGCTCAATTTATCAACACACTCATTAAATATTGACGGACCCCAATTATGCATGATGACATTGTAAAATCACGCTACGCAATAAAAGCGTTGCCAGCCAAAGGGGCACGTCCTCATCATTTGGCCTCAGGTATGAAGGTGCATCCTTTATCTTATTTGGAGTTACCCTTTGATCCAGAATATCAGCTTTATAATAACCGCATGACGCCAGAGCATTTAAACAATGTGACTGATGACGAACAATACTGGGCCGTTCGTCAAAAAGTAATCCTTCGGAATACGGGTGAATTCCCCGTTCAAATCAGTGGACCGGATGCTGAAAAATTTTCTGACCGTGTCTTTGCAAGAGACGTCAGTGGCGTAAAAGTGGGTCGGTGCTCCTATAATTTTGCGCTATATCATAATGGTTGTATGATTAATGATGGCGTTTTGTTAAGGCTGGCAGAAGACAAGTTCTGGATGGCCCAGGCCGATGGTGAACTGACCAAGTGGTACATGGCTCATATAGGTAATCTGGATGTCACTATTTCTGATCCCAACGTTTGGGTTAGTCAGGTACAAGGTCCACGAGCCATGGATTTATTAAAAGATGTGATTGATGATGATTTCCCCGACCCTTGGCGTTACTTCGATATTGCTGAAGTGAGCATTGCTGGCCAGCCCGTTATTATTACACGGACTGGTTTTTCGAATGAACTTGGTTGGGAGTTTTACCTTCGTCCCGAAAATGACGCAGAGGCCATCGGTAATCGTATTTGGGAATTGGGTCAGAAATACCAAATGATGCTGACAGGTACTCCGGTATTCCGTGCCCGCCGAATTGAAGCCGGATTACTCAGCCATACCGATTTTGGAGAGATGACGACACCTTTTGAAGCGGGGCTAGGCCATTTCATTAATATGGAAAAAGCTGATTTTATTGGGCGTGTAGCCTTGGAAAAATCGAATAAAAAAAACCGAACTTACGGCATGCGAGTTCACGATAGCATAGCTGAGCGAGGCCGTAGCTTAACATTTAACGGTAATAATATCGGTATGGTTACTTCTTCTTCTTGGTCTCCTTTTCAACAATGTGGTGTTGCAATTGTCCGTTTAGACGATAATGGAACATTTACCGACACGGATCTTAATGTGATGTGCATTGACGGTGAGGTTCATAGAGCAAAACTATGTTCACTGCCAATGTATGATCAACAGGGTGATATTGTTCGTGGTAAAAATACAGTTATACCAGAGGGCCCAGAACCTTGGAAATGAGGATAATTTTTACCCAAATCAGTCGTCAATTGAATTCAATAGCTTTCAACTCAGTTTGCCAATATGCATTGAGTTGACCCATTTGGTATTAGTAAACAGGCCTTTTATAATTCTTTGAATAAGGGGCCTTTAAGTTTTATACTCTAAGTCTTGCAGTCTCTTTTGCAGAAACCGCCTGCTAATTTTACTGCTGGTAAAGTAGGCGTCTATTTAACTGACGCATTTTACCAACAGATGGATCAAATTGATTCGTTGCACTAACCGGAGATTGATCGTGAATAATTCTGCCCCAAATTCAGCTAATACCTCAGCAGATACTGATAGGAAGTACGTTCTTCATCCTTTTACCAACCTCAGTGGGCACGAAGACCTTGGACCTTTCACCATCGTGGGTGGTGAGGGTATCTATGTTGATGATGATAAAGGCAATCGTCTAGTCGAAGCCATGTCTGGACTTTGGTGTACCTCGTTGGGTTTTAGTGAATCCCGCTTGGTTGATGCAGCAATGGCTCAATTTAAAAAATTACCTTATTCACATCTTTTCAGTCATCGTTCGACCCAACCCGCCATTGAACTCAGTGAGCGATTGGTGGAAATTGCACCTGAAGGCATTAGCCGTGCATTTTTAGTTAACTCTGGTTCGGAAGCCGTTGATTCTGCAATCAAGATGGTCTGGTATTATTTTAACGCATTGGGACTACCCAAAAAGAAGCGCCTGATTGCTCGAAAACGCTCTTATCATGGTGTTACCGTTGCCGCTGGTAGCTTAACTGGATTGCCTTACGCACAGAATGGATTTGATTTACCCGCAATAGACGTGATGCATTGCGAAACACCCCATTATTATCGAAATGGTCGGGATGGAGAAAGTGAAGCCGAGTTTACCGACCGCATCGTGAATGAGCTTGAGCAGCAAATTCTTGATGCTGATCCAGATACGATCGGTGCGTTTTTCGCTGAACCGGTTATGGGTGCTGGTGGCGTTCTTATTCCACCCGCCCATTATTTTGAAAAAGTACAGGCCGTGTTAAAAAAACATAACATCCTGTTTGTTGCTGACGAAGTCATTTGTGGTTTTGGCCGGACTGGAAACATGTGGGGCTGTGATACCTACAACATCAAGCCAGACATGATTACCTGCGCCAAACAATTATCATCCGCTTATCAACCTATTGGTGCTGTTCTGATCAGTGAGAGAATGTACGATGCCTTTGTTAGTGGCAGTAACACACATGGCGTATTTGGGACCGGCAATACTTATGGCGGCCACCCGGTAGCCTCTGCGGTAGCCCTAGAAACCTTGAATATCTATCGTGATGACAATATGCTAGAACACGTCCGAACTGTTTCTAAAACGTTCATGAAACGTATTGGCGAATTCGGATCGCATCCTTTAGTTGGTGATGCGCGAGGCATTGGTTTAATTGGTGCTTTCGAACTCGTCAAAGATAAATCGACTAAGGAGCAATTCCCACCCAGTGACAAAGTTGCTGCACAAGTAATGGCTGCCGCGCGTCAGCATGGCCTTATTACGCGTGCGTTACCGGGTGATGGTGTGGGTGTTTGCCCACCACTGATAATAACTGAAACGCAGATTAACGACATGTTTGACCGCTATCAGTTAGCACTGGATACAGTTCACCAAAAGCTTTCAGGCTAGAAACCTAATCGGCCAACAGCAATTTCAGCACCGAGAATTGCTTCACTTTTTTAGACATAAACTCATTAAAAAAATCTTTCACACGCTGTTAACCTGACTTTCAGCCATTTGTTAATCGCTATTTGCAATATAGCGACTCCATTACCCCACCTTGTTTTGCTACAGGGCTGTCTGCAGCGCCAGAATCTGCTGCCAAGTATCTTCTGGTATGGAGATGGCTCCGTTGGATTGGGTTCGATATTCACGCTCACGTTCTCCCGGGATTTCAACTCGTTCAAAGCCTGATGCTGGTGGACACTGGCGTAACTCTTCAAGCAATCCCTCAGCAACGCA
>TARA_B110000114_G_scaffold32933_1_pt1 | contig 10565 bp, 8 predicted proteins | sample TARA_B110000114 | Tara Oceans TARA_B110000114 (sample SAMEA4397311) | marine metagenome | biome: Polar Biome; feature: [SRF] surface water layer (ENVO:00010504); material: water (ENVO:00002006), including particulate matter (ENVO:01000060) such as... | depth 5 m
GGTAAAATTAAAGATTCCTTTATGGCCATAGCTGATACTATTTTACAAATAATTGACCCTGTAGTAACAATATTAGCCCCAGTATTTAGTGGCATTGCAACTACAATAGGATATATAGTTGAAGGGCTTAAGGCAATGGCTCCGGTATTAGGAATAGTAACACTAGCAGTTGCAGCCATGAATGCCCAATTAATTTTTGGAGCTATTATGTCTGTAATTAGAGGTGCTTGGGCAGCTTTAGGTGCTATCCCATTTGCAGGACCTGTACTAGCCTTAGCAGCAATTGCTGGTGGTGTTGGTTTTATTAAAAGCCAAAAAGTACAAGATGGTATTGCACCTTCAAGTAAAGGTCCATTTACTATTACAGATAGTTATGGGGCTATGGCTACAACGACACCGGGTGATAGTATAATGGCTTCTCCTAATGTAGGGACAAATAGTGGAGGTGGATCTTCTAAAGGTATGACAGAAATGGCATCAGCATTATCATCAATAGCAAAATCAACAGCAACATCCGCTAAACAACAAAAGAAATTAAAGCCTATTGGGCTATATAATGTATCCAAATCGTAATAAAAATTAAATTTCAATATTTATAATAAATTAACTAATTAATATTAAAAAAAAATTATGGGCCTATTAAATAAATTAACATCAGGTAAATCTCAACTAACAGGTTTAAATGGTACAACACCAAGCACTCCTAACTTTCAACAGTCTACACTACATCAGGAATACTCTACAATCGGAGATCCTAATGCAAGTTCAGTAACACCCGAAAACGGAGTTTTGCCTTTACCATCAACGTTAGAAAGAGCAGTTACACCACAAGATAAATATTTGAACAATTTACCAGGATAAAACACTATGCCATTAGTCAACTTGACAACAAACCTTAAATCTTTAAGGTATGGCAAAGATACATTAGGTGGTGGGAATAGTAATCAACCGTATGTAACTAAGTCAATACCTGAAAGTCTTGACGATATAGGAAGAACAGGAGGACCTGATTTCTTACTACGCGGGGGAACATTACTGCCTAGAAGAATAGGTGATGATGTGTCTCGATTAGCACAAATGTTTTTTGATTTCAAATCACCAGCAGGACCACTATTTATTGCAAAACAAAACGTATTATCCTTAACTAACGTTAATGGTGAAGCAGGATTTGCAGACCCTGCAAGATTAATAATGAATCAAGGAGTTTATACTCCATTAGAAGCAATTATTCAAGCTGGTACTAACGCAATTGGGATGCACGTCCCAAAACAAGGTTATAACCCATTTGATAATCTAAACCCAAACGGTCCTAAGAACTTCGGATTTGCCTCAGCTAGAAACCGACCTTTAGCATTCCCAACTTATCTACGTACTATATCTCCTGATGGAGTAACAAGAAGCAGATTAACAAATTTACTAGATACCAAAATAGGAAATGTAGCATCTCCGGATGCACAAAACTTATTAACATATTCTGGAGGACCAGGTTCAATTTTAGGTGTAGGTAAAACACGAATCCCTATTACTAATAGAACCACATTTAAGTCCGATGATGTAAATTTTTACGGTAGTGGTATTAGTAATAGCGTTCAAAAAGCAGCATTATCTTATAATGAATTATTTAACGTATCAGGTGACCCGTTTGTAGTTCCTTTTAAAATTCCTTCATTATTTGGGGGTGCTCAACTTAACATCAACATACAAAATAATTCCCCAAGAGTACCAAATAGTAAGGGTGGTACACCATTAACAAATCCTAATTTTCAACAAACCTTAGGTACTAGTCAAACAAGACCTGCTACCTTAGCTTGGACACCAGGAAAACAAATAGAACAAAGAGTAAATTTAGGTAACCCTGCTAAAAGGGGAAATTTATCAAGTTATACTATAGGTAAAAGGGATATTAACACACCAATTTCAGGTTCAGTATCTAATAATTCAGGGTATTTAAATGCCGTAGATAAAATTAACGCTTACCCTTTATATAGATCAACAGGGGTAACATCTGATAATACTAAAAACGATTTAGTTAAATTTAGAATAGGGGTAATAGATAATAAAAACCCAAACGAAAAAACTTTTATTCACTTTAGAGCTTTTATTAATGGTTTAAGTGATTCATATACCTCAGAATGGTCAGCTCAAAAGTTTATGGGAAGATCTGAAGACTTTTATAATTTTAGTGGGTTTGGCCGAACAGTTTCATTAGATTGGACAGTAGCAGCACAATCAAAACAAGAATTAATACCTATGTATCAAAAATTAAATTATTTAGCCTCAGTATGTGCCGGTGATTATTCAGATGCCGGGTATATGAGAGGTAATTTAATTGAATTGTCTGTAGGGGGTTGGTTTCAACAACAAATAGGATTTATGTCCGGTTTAACTTTGGAAGTACCTGAAGATTCACCTTGGGAAATAGGAATAACAGATGCTAATAACTTAACTAGTATAAACCAAATTGGTCCTGTTGGTAGAGAAATCAATTCAGATCCAAGCGTGCAAGAAATGCCTATGATTGTTAATGTAAGTGGATTCCAATTTACCCCAATACACGATTTTGTACCAAGAGTACAAAGAAATGACTTTAATGGTGGTAAAGTTGAAGGTGGTGGTAAATTTATTTCTAGTTATGGTCCCGAAAGATTTATTAATTTAAAAGGTGGTTTAGGAAATAACTATGATGGAGGGCCTGGTAATACAAACACTAGTAATAATAGTTTAAATTACATGCCACCTAAATCCGGAAAATAATGGGAAGATACACAAATAGAAGAGTAGTAAGAAGAGTTAAGGATGACCAAAAGTTAGGTAATAGAAACTATGTTGGGACTAAATATCCTAGAATACCAAAAACTTTTGAAGACACTTACGTATATGCAGAACAAGGAGATCGTTTTGATACCTTAGCTTTGCAATATTATGGAAATTCTGAATATTGGTGGGTTATATCAATCGCAAATGAAGATTTAAAGCAAGATTCATATTACTTACCTTTAAACCAACAAATTAGAATACCTGTAAATATTGCAAATATTGTTAGCACATATAATTTATTAAATGGGGCAATCTAATTATGGGAAATATTGTAGGAGAAAGATTTGAAAATTATGTACTAGCCCAAATAACGGCAAGGCAAAAACTTTATGGTTCTGGGATAAAACAGACACAAGGTAGAACTTCACAACAAATTCAACTAATAAATAATAAAAATGCCTGGCTTAAAATGGCATCTTCTTTATCTGTTATTGGTAATACCACACCTGCATATTTAAGTGATACAGGAACATATGTTGATGCTGATATAAGTAGTGGAGAAAGAAGACTACGTGATATAGGAATAGAAGACACACAACCCTTCGTAGGAACAGGATTATCAAGAAAAACAGTATTATTTAATACCTTATCAGAACTTGAAGGCGATAAGTATCAATTTAGATCAGGTGTCTCAAATTCAAACTCTTTATGGAATGATACTAATACTTATGGTTTAGGAGGTACAGACCAAGGTTTAGTACCATCACCAGGTTTAATTTCGTTTAATTTAGAATCTAAAAATAGGGGATCTATTAGGGAGGGTACTATTGAATTAAAAGCCTACAATAAATTTCAATTTGAATTAATAGAATTAGTATACCTTAGGTTAGGTTTTACTATGATGGTAGAATGGGGTTGGGATAAATATACAACAAATAGTGAAAATATTATAGATGTAGGTAACACCATTATTGAGGATAGTTGGTTTAAAAATAACACCAACATTACTCAACTTGAAATGATTAAAACTATCGAAAGTTACCGTAAACGATACTCGGGTAATTATGATGGTTTTTATGGTAGGGTAACTAATTTTAATTGGTCATTTGAAGCTGATGGAACATATAGTATAAGTATTGATTTAATATCTGTCGGGGATGTAATAGAATCCTTATCTGTAGCAACAAAAGCTACTTCCTTATCTCTTAAACAAATACAGTCAACAATATCAGCATCTTACTTTCCTGAGGGGTTAGGAGATTCACCCATTGTAACCAATGCTGGATCTACTGCTTTATCACAAGATATGTTTAATGATATATGTGGGAAGGAATGGGATCAAAAACTAAGTGGGTTTTTAAATCCACTTATATTCTTTAACCCCATAGAGAATTTAGAAGGTGATAAAAGACCCGAATCAACAGATAAGTATGGGTACTACATGACTTTTGGGGAATTAGTAAAAAAACTCCAAACCTATGTTGTCCCAAAACTAATGACGGATTTTGGAGAGTCATCAGACTGCATAACTTTTGATTCTAATGAAGATACCAATTTATGTACTACATATCCAAATCAACTTTCATTAGATCCTAGAATTTGTATTATTAAACCCCCATTAGCTTTTAATACTCAACCCTCAAACTCAGAAACTTGGGTAAACTTTTCTCCAGGGTGGGATTATTTAAAGGAGTTTGCCGTAGCGGAAACCGAAGGTGATATTAGTGTTGTATATGGTAAAATAATGAATATATACCTAAATTATGATTTTATTTCTAGACAACTAGAAAAAGCATCAACGGCCGGAGATAAAAAATCATCACTTTCAATATTTAAATTTTTACAAAATATATGTGATGGTATTAATACTGCTTTAGGTGATATTAATAATTTAGAGGTAACGTTAAAAGATGATAAAATCATTACAATAATAGAACAAAACGCTATCCCAGGAGCAGAACTAGTTTCTTTTCTAAAAGATAAATTACTTACATTTCCCTCATTTGAAATAATGGGTATTAACCCAACAGGTGAAGCCAGTTTTGTAACTGATTTTAAATTTGATACTAAAATAACCCCACAGCTAGCAACTATGATTTCGATAGGGGCAACAGCCGCTAATAAATCTACAAAAGATTATGATGCTACTGCTTTTTCTAAATGGAATGAGGGGGTATATGATAGATATCAAAAAGAATTTGTCGACCCCGCATTCGAAGTTCAAAGACAAGCAGCAATAGATTTAGCAACTCAAGCTAATGAATTAGGAATAACAGAATTCGGTGATTTATCATCAGTAGAAGTTACTAAATTATATAATGCATGGAAAGCAGGTGAAGTAGATAGAGGAGATGATGAAGTTTTTGCCGATATAGTAACGGCAACAACTAATACGATCCTTACAGGAGTTAGGACTGCACAAGAAGGTATTGATTGGGCTGCTGAAGGAATTTCTGACATTTATAATTGGGCAGCAAATAATACTTTTCGTGGGGCTGAAGATCAAGTTGATACTTCTGGAGATAACGTTGGAAATATAACGGACCCTAACCTAGTAGAAAATTATGGGAGGGTATATAAACAAGAACAAACATTTAAAGCCGCGGGGGTTGAATTACAGGGGTTTAGAATAGCAAAAATAAATGATGTTTACCCACAAGAAGGACGAGATGGTAACGGGGGACTTAATTGGGAAGAATATGTTCAGCTTGTTGATGATTATAAACGTGATGAAAAATTAAGGCAAATCTCAGGAAAACTTACTGCTGATGAGTTAGCATCAAGGTTTGGATCAAATTACATATTTTACCTAACTCGAATATTTGGTGGAGATTTTGCCGCTGGGTTAGATGATGGAAAAACTGGGAAAACACCACCATTAAACGCATCTTATTTTTTATATAATGATGCAATTGTAAAGGAAGGAAAAGCAGCATTTGAAACTTTTGTAAACACCACAAATCAACTTTTATTTAAAAAAAAGGGAATCCCTTCGGGTACAATTGGTTTTATACCAATAGACCTTAATTTTTCCTTTGTTGGGATGTCTGGTATAAAAATATATAATCAGATAAATGTGAGACAAGGGTTTTTACCAAACCAATATCCAAAAACTTACAAATTTTTAATATCAAGTGTTGACCATGAGATATCAGATAATGTTTGGACAACATCTATATCAACAATTACGGTACCAAAAACATTTGCTACAGGTAAATACAATTTTGATGATCTAGCATCTTCAGTTGATGAGTATGAAAAATACAATTCTAACCCACAAGGCGGAAGACCAGAAAACTTTACAAACACAACAAATGCTGATATTGTAAGAGAATACATTAAAACTGATGACAAAATAGAAGAAAAAAAATCAGGAAGTAATGGTCTTGGAGGTAGTACTAAAGGTGAATCCCCAGATGGAAAACGATTAGGTGAATTATCTAGTGGTGGAGATATAACGGCTGTAATGGCTGAACAAACAATAGCAGTGCTTAAAGCAATCAGAACAGCATCTCCTTCTATTAGAATTAAAATAACAGGTGGAAATGATTTATATCACCACAATAAACCAAAATCATATACAAGTTTACATGAATCCGGTGGTGGTGTAGATTTCACAATATCTCCATCTACTGATGCAAATCAATTAATTGTTAGAAAAGTATTAAATAGTTTCCTTGTAGGTCCTAAAAGTTGGTGGTATTTAGATGAATACAGGGATGAAACTGCTGCAGCATCTGGTAATCACTTCCATATGTCTCAAAAACAGGAAAGAAAAAAATTAAAGGGTAGTATATATAAAAGTGAAGAGGAAAAAGAAGCTCAAGAACAGTTAAAAGCAGGATTAATAAATAAAAGACCATAAGATATGCCATACTATCCATCATCACAAGTTAAAACCAACCAACATACCAATGGGAGTGAGTTTACATTAAACGGTAGATCTTATGTTGGTAAATACTTTGAAAACTCTAGAGGCGAGTTTTTCTCAGGTGCAACTCCACAAGCTGCCGATGTAACCAAGTTGTATCCAATAAAGGGTAGTATAAATAATGAAGACCCAACCTTTTTAACTAGAACAGAAATATTAAATAATCAAAATAGAGAAAAAGATACAATCTCTTCATACTATGATGTAGATCTTGATTATTGGAAAGCAAAAGGTTTAGATTACCGAAACCCTCCAAAAGCACCAATTAAGCCTATAGGTCAACAACCCACACCAACCCTCAGTGACTATGAAATTGGAGAGTTTAATAGATACTTTTTAAAAAAGAATAATGAATTACAATATACTGAGGTAAATGAAGAACAATTAAATTTGTATGCGGATAGAAATGGTAAAGTACAATGGCAATTGTATACTCCCATTACAATTTCATGGGTTTTAGAGGGTGATCTAAATGATGTATTTAATACTAATAAAAATATAGTTAAATTATCGGAAACTAGAAATAAACTTTTAGGCTTTGTAAACATTTTTAGAGATAGATTTGCTCAATACTATAAGAGTGAAGGTAAAACCCAACCAAAAATAAAGACTTCCACAAAAATGAGTGGAGGCTACTAAAATCTGTCGTATATTCACCCTATAAATAGGTTATATGTACTGGTTAGTAGAAGAAGATAGTCAAATTCAATTTTTAGTTAATAGTGGTTACAAAGAAGCTTTTGTAGAGGTAATTCCGTATAGTGATTACGTTCACCCTACATTAAACCGCATTAGTTTAGTGTATATTAGACCGATTAACGCAAGTAAAGGCTATATGCTATGTGTATCACATAGTGAAACTTTGAATGTGTTAAACACGCGTGTAGACGAATTGATAAATAAGTTTGATGTTGTGTATTGTCGTGATAAAAAAGAGATGTTACATTATTTTCCAATTAAAACTCTTCGTGACATAAATGTGCCACCTACTACGTATATACGCCCATTAACGAAAGCACACGAGGTGTTAAACTACAACCACAAAGATAAAACAAACACAAACACATTTATACCAGTAGTTAAACATTATGAGATGTGTGAGCAAATTTATAATGATTTAGAACTTAATATTAACCAACCAGAAACAGATTATGGCAAATTCTTTAACAATAGAGTATCCGTGGTGTTCAACGCCGTCGAAAGGATGGGTGTACAAATACATCCCGAACAATTCAAAGAACACTTTTACGATGAAAAAGGACCCAAGGTATACACTCAATACAACCTTAAGACAACCACAACAAGACCCTCAAACAAATTTAAAGGAGTAAATTATGCAGCACTTAATAAAGAAAACGGATGTAGGAAATCTTTTATCCCTAGTAATAATAGTTTTATCGAGATGGATATTAGCGCTTTTCATCCTAGTTTGTCTTGTCGCCTCGTTGATTATAGTTTTCCCACTGTGGATATTCACACTCATATGGCAAAGCTTTACGGAGTAAGCTATGCTAAATCAAAAGAGCTGACATTTAAACAGTTATATGGTGGTGTATTCGATAATTACAAACATCTGGAATTTTTTAGTAGAATAGAAAAATACGTAGGAGAAACGTGGAGTAAGTTCCAAAGCGAAGGGCAAATAGTATGTCCGATTTCAAACTTTGTTTACAAAAAAGAAACGTTGGAAAATATGAACCCACAAAAACTATTTAATTATTTGCTGCAAAATTTGGAGACGTCAACTAATGTTCGTATACTGTGGGACGTACTTCGTTTATTAAGAGGTAAAAAAACAAGGTTGGTGTTATATACATACGATTCGTTTTTATTTGACTGGGATGAGCAAGAAGAGCAACTAATGATTGACATAAAGAATGTCTTTAAAGATTATAAATTTAATATAAAAACAAAACAAGGTTATGACTATGATTTTAGATAAACCCTCGAATACGTATAACGTGAACTATGATGTTGTTACATCATTACAAAATATTGGAGATTTGAATAATAAACTGTTTTGTACCTTTACTGATCTAGAAAATTTAGACTCGTTGATTGAAGAAATCACATCTAAGTATGTAATCATTTATAATAAAATGTTTGTTCTAGAAATCGTTGGCAGCAACGAATATGTAGTCACTTACAATGTAGATCAGGGAAATGTACATACTATACCGAAAAATACGATTCTGGTCCACAGAAAGAAAGAATCAAACACGTTATACACTATTAACGCTTTAAATGAGTTAATCAAAAAGCTTAACAATGGTGTTGTTGATACCAAATATAAGGTAGATTGGCAACACTACAGAAATTGTGTTTTACTTACCCAACACAATGAACTCAATCAATTAAATACAAAAATACACAAGATAATCGAAATATAGTTTGGATACCCAAATTATTGTTCGTATATTTAGGTTACATTAAAACAGTTATAATTAAAATAAAAAGTTACAAATTATGGATTTATCAATGCTTAAACAGAAGTTGGACACACTCCAACAAAAAACACCTGTAGGTGGACAGAAGAGAGATTATTCTCTAACGTTTTGGAGACCAACAGTTGGAAAACAACAAGTTAGAATTGTACCATCAGCGTATAATGATAGCAACCCATTCTCGGAATTAAAATTCTATTATGGAATTACAAACAAGGTTATGCTTTCACCTGAAACATGGGGAGAGAAAGATCCTATTGCTCTATTCGCTAATAAACTTAGAGAAGAATATAGTAAGGAAAATTACCTATTAGCTAAAAAGTTAGATGCTAAAACTAGAATCTTTGCACCCGTTATTGTACGAGGTGAAGAAGATAAAGGTGTTAGACTATGGCAATTTGGGAAGTTAATTTATGAAGAATTACTTTCATTAGCAGTAGATGATGAAATTGGTGATTATACTGATATTGTATCAGGTAGAGATCTTACGATTGAAACTGTAGGACCTGAATCAACAGGTACTCAATATAATAAATCATCAGTTAGAGTTAGACTAAAAGAAACACCTCTTAGTGCCGATGCTTCTCAAGTAGAAACTTGGCAAAATACACAACCTGATCCTAAAGCTGAATTTAAAAAATTCACATTTGATGAAATGAAATCAGCATTAGAGAAATGGTTAGCTCCTGAAGAAGGTGAAGGTGAAGGTAATGTATCAGAACCAACTGGTCCTGCTTCATCTGAAGCACCAAAATCAAATTTTAGTTTAGATACTTCAAACGTTAAAAAAACTAAAACAGACCAATTCGATTCGTTATTCGATGATAAGTCAACAAGTAATGAATCAGATGATCTTCCTTTCTAGATATGGCGAAAAAAATATCAAAGTCTCTCTCGGCAGCAGTGTCTGCCGAGATCAAGACAAAGTTTGATCTTAATAAATTTAAAGCTACTAAAGGTTTAGATAAAAACGTCAAATTTAAAGATCAATCCTGGATACCACTATCCCCTGCTTTCCAAAATGTTGCTGGAGTACCTGGTATACCAATGGGACACATTTCAATACTTAGAGGACACTCTGATACAGGTAAAACAACAGCACTATTAGAAGCAGCAGTTTCAGCACAAAATATGGGAATATTACCTGTATTTATCATTACAGAGATGAAATGGAATTGGGAACACGCGGCTCAAATGGGATTAAATGTTAACCTAATTAAAGATGATGATGGTGACGTTGTAGATTATGAAGGGAATTTTATCTATGTTGATAGAGAAACTTTACACACAATTGAAGACGTAGCAGCATTTATTATGGATCTACAAAACGAACAGAAAAAAGGTAATCTACCTTATGATTTAGCATTTTTCTGGGATAGTATTGGGTCAATTCCTTGTGCAATGTCAGTTGAAAAACTGAAGAATAACAATGA
>TARA_B110000114_G_scaffold103249_1_pt1 | contig 10436 bp, 11 predicted proteins | sample TARA_B110000114 | Tara Oceans TARA_B110000114 (sample SAMEA4397311) | marine metagenome | biome: Polar Biome; feature: [SRF] surface water layer (ENVO:00010504); material: water (ENVO:00002006), including particulate matter (ENVO:01000060) such as... | depth 5 m
CAGTATAAAATGAAGTTAAAGCCACTATTTGATAAAGAGAAGATATCAGAAATGTATGTGACTGAAAATTATGAAAAAAACGCATGTGATATAAATGATTCACTAATTATTTCTCAAGTAGAATTTAAAAAACTACTTGTAAAGAAAAGAGAAACGATACTAGTTATTTCTTTGCTTGATGAAATGCCTGAAGTATCTTTTACGATTGATGAGAATGTGCAATTTTATGATATTGATTCATGGCTAGAAGAATTAAAAGAGGTTGCTAAAGAGTATATTATGGTTTGTAATCGAGGCAATAACAGTATGATGGCGACATTATTATTCAAAGAAAAATACCCTCAAGTAAATGTATTGAGTTTAGAGGGTGGAGTTTTAGGCTTTTAAAAAAGGGTGTTTTTCCCCTATAAAAAAGGGTGTTTTTCCTATGATAATTTTGAATTTCATAAACTATTTTTGTAGTCAAAATATATTTTTATGATTAAGAAGTTTACCACAGAAACCTATATTAAAATTATAACCATTATTTTAGGGTTAATAATATTAACTCTTACTTCTTAAAAAGGAAATTTACTAGTGAATGAGTTTATAGAATTTTCTACTCCATCCTCAATTTTATAACCAATGAAGAAACAATAGTAAGTATTCCAATGGTGATTATTGCACTTTCTATTCCATAAGCATCTGCAATAATTCCAGAAAGTATGGCTCCTATCGCATATCCTAAATCTCTCCAAAGTCTAAAAACGCCTATACTTTCAGCACGTTGAGTTGGCGAAGTGGCATTTGCAATTGCCGATAAAAATGTTGGATATACCAATGCAGTCCCTAAGCCCAAAACTGCCGAAATAATGGCTAGTTGATAAAACGCTGTGAAAAAAGGAAGCATGATAATAGCAATTCCCTGCAGTAACATTCCCCAGAAAAGCATTGCTTTTTTAGAATAAATATCTGCCATTTTTCCAGTAAATAACTGTCCAATTCCCCAAACAGTTGGGTAGATTGCAGCAATGATTCCAATGTTTTTAGTGTCGTAATTCAAAGCAAATAATAGTATCGGTAAAATTCCCCAAATCATACCATCATTTAAGTTGTTTACTAATCCTGCTTGAGTAATAGAACTTAAATTTTTGTTTTTAAAAGTTGTTTCTAAAAATACACTTTTCATAGTTGAGATTTCTGAAGCTTTTTGCTCAATATTTACAAACTTTCGTGTGTCTTTTACAAATAGAATTGAAGCGATTAAGCCAACAATAGAAATACCAATTCCGAGATAAAAAGGATACGGTTTCACACCATATTCCTGTGCGATTATACCAGTTAAAAAGGCAACAACTCCAACGGCAAAATATCCAGCAAATTCATTGATTCCCATTGCTAATCCTCTATCTTTTTCGCCTACTAAATCAATCTTCATTACAACGGTACTACTCCAAGTCAATCCTTGATTAATTCCTAATAAAACATTTGCAAAAACAACCCAATTCCAAGAAGTTGCATTCATCAAAATAAATGGAATTGGAAGTGCGAAAATCCAACCAATAATCAGTAAGTTTTTTCGACCGTATTTGTTGGCAAGTTTTCCTGTAAAATAATTAGTAATTGCCTTAGAAATTCCAAAAGCAACAATAAAAGATAAAATGGCAGTTTTTGAAGAAATACCGAATTCTATTTCGGCAAATTTTGGAAAAATAGTGCGTTCTAAACCAACCATTCCACCAACAAAAGCGTTGACAATAACTAAGATGGTAAACTGTTTCCAGTTTTCTTTTAAGCCTAGTTTAACTGTCATGAGTTTTTTCTGAGTCTGAAACCAACCTGTCGATTTCTTTTAATTCGTCTGTGGTTAAATCTCTCCATTGACCAACGGAAACGTCTAAAGTAATGTTCATGATTCTTGTGCGTTTTAATTTAGTAACACGATACTCTAAATATTCACACATTCTTCTAATTTGACGATTTAACCCTTGAGTTAAAATTATTTTAAAACTATATTCATCAATTTGCTCAACAATACATTTTTTAGTGTAGGTGTCTAGAACAGGAATTCCATTTCCCATTCGTTTAATAAAATCAGTAGTTATTGGTTTATTTACAGTTACAATATATTCTTTTTCATGATTGTTACGAGCGCGTAAAATCTTGTTTACAATATCACCATCATTTGTCAAAAAAATAAGACCTTCACTTGGTCTGTCTAATCTTCCGACAGGAAAAATACGCGATGGATAATTAATATAATCAATAATGTTGTTGCGTTCTCTTTTAGTGTCTGTTGTGCAAACAATTCCGACAGGTTTGTTAAAGGCTATATAAACAGGTTTCTCATTTGACTCAGAAATTAATGAGCCATCAACCCGAACTTCATCTACTTCAGAAATTTTAGTTCCCATTTCAGGAACTTCACCATTAATAGTGACTCTACCTTGATCTATTAATTTGTCTGCCGCACGTCTTGAGCAGTAACCAACTTCACTTAAATATTTATTTATCCTCGTTTCTTTCATTTCTTACTATGGAGTTGAATTTACCCAAACTTCGCCATCAATAAAGTATTCTTTTTTCCAAATAGGCACTGTTTCTTTTAAAGTGTCTATTGCATATTGACATGCTTCAAACGCTGCTTTTCTGTGTGGTGAAGATGCAGCAATAATAACTGGAATTTCTCCAATTTTTAAGATTCCTTCAGCATGATGAATCGCGATTTTTAAAATATCAAACTGCGCTAAAGCATTGGCTGCTATTTTTTCCATTTCCTTCACTGCCATTTCTTGATAAGCAGAAAAATCAAGTATGGTAACCTCTTTCTTTTGCGTTTTATTACGCACAGTACCAACAAAAAGAGCAATTCCACCACAAGAAGCATCATGAACAAAGTCGTAACAGACCTGTAAATCTAGTTTTTCTGATGTTATTTTTATGGAAGAATTAGGAAGCATTTTTTATTAAAAATTTACGCTTACAAATTTAAAAAATTAAATTGTCAAACGTATCTTTGTCACCGATTAAATAATTTAAGATGGAAAAAATATTTAGAGTTGTTGCTTTTTTAGAGGGTGTATCCTACTTAGTATTAATGTACTTTGCTTATATAAATAGAGATGAAGAGATGATAAGAGTCTTTGGAATGCCCCACGGTTTGCTATTTATTGGTTATGTTGTTTTAGCGTTTTTATTAAAGTCTTCTTATAAATGGGACAACAAAACATTCTTTATTGTTTTAATTGCATCACTTATTCCTTTCGGAACTTTTTATATTGATAAGAAGTACTTGAAGAATGCATAAGTATTGCGTATTGTATAAATTTATGTATCGGTAAATTGTATGAGTAGTGGCAGATTACGTGGTGTTTTTGTTAAGTCGATAAGTAGTTTAATCACGCTTAAAGCATTGATATACATCAATTTATAGGCTATTAATTATGCGAAATGGGTACAGTAGTTTTTGAATAAATATCTCCAAAATCTGATTTATTAAATCTGTCGAGTTCAATTTCCTCTTTCATTTGTTGTGGTGATAACCATTCATCTAAAGCCCATCTCATACTTTCTCCAATCGAATAATTGAATTGTACTTTATTTTGATTTGAAATTTCAACAATTCTATCAATACATTCTATTATAGAATTTTTTCTTTCTGGAATAGTATACTCAAATGATAAAAAATCTATTGGTTGAGAAAGACCCTGTAGAACTTCAAACTCAAATCCTTCAACATCAATTTTTATAAATTTCGGTTTGCCATATCTCTTTATCAAAATATCCAAAGTCGTCATTTCAATTTGTTGTTTTTTATTCCAACTGTACTGACTAAATCGACCACTCTCTTGAGTTGCCTCAATCCATTCTCTTGAGAAAGAAGTAATTACATGCGAATTTGAAATATGCATTGTTTTAGTTCCTTCAACATTTCCAAGACCTTTGGGGATTATTGTGATTTTATTTCCGTATTTCCTTTTTAAGAATTTAATGCATTGCAATTGAGGTTCAACTGCTATTATTTTTATCTTTTTGTCAATTATTGGTTCTATTCTATTGCCATAATTTGCTCCAATATCAAAATATATATCTTCGTTTGATTTAAGGAATTGTGAGTAGAAATCTCTTCTCTTTTTTATCAATTCTTTTTCTTCCTTAGATCTAAATGAAGACCTCATTATTTGTATAGTGGTATCTCCTATGATTTGTTTAATTAATTTTTTCATTGTTTCTATTTTAAATTTCTGCCAACGTGTTCGTTTATGATTAGTTGCGGGAAAGTGCACGATTCATTTTCCGCAATAAAATATAGTGAATTGCAGGAAAAAATTATATTAGCCAGTAGATGCAATTAATTATATACGTTGTTTCCATTAGTTATCATATGCGTTAAATTCAATAAATAAACTTCACACGCACTTAATTTTCATTATTTAATTGAAATTTCATTATATTAGTATAAGATGAGTATCTTGCTCCTATAATCTAAATTTCAGTGTAGTATTTAGCTGATATGAAAGAAAATTCATTTTTCAGAAATACTTTGAATTCAAATAGTTTTGGCTGTTTGGGTTTCTCCTGTTAATTTTTTAAAGGTCTTTTTTTTATCATACCTCCTTTTATATCCTTTATGCTATTCATTACAATAAAAGCATTTGGCTCAATTTTTTCAATTTCTGTATTTAATTTGTTTAACTCTAAACGTGTAATGACAGTATAGATAATATCTATTTCTTTTGTAACACCATTTTTGGCATAACCGCCTTGACCTTTATAAATCGTCACACCACGCCCCAATTTATCAATTATCATTTCTTTTATACGGGTACTCTGAGAGGAAATGATTGTTACTCCGATATATTCTTCGATACCCTCAATTATGAAATCTAATGTTTTAGAAGCAGAGATATATGTTATCATTGAGTAGAGGGCAATTTCAATAGAAAGTAAATACGCTGCAAAAGAAAAAATAACAATATTAATAAGGATTATAATGTCGCCAATTGTTGTGGAAAACTTTCTACTCAAGTAAATTGCAAGAATTTCAGTTCCGTCAATTACAGCACCACCTCTAATCGAAAGTCCTATTCCCGCTCCAAGAAAAAAGCCGCCAAAAATTGCGACAAGTAAATCATCATCTGTAACGTTTGGAAAGGGAACGATTGCGACACAAAGTGCAAGTCCAATAATAGCTAGCGCTGTCTTTATAGCAAAGCGATTCCCCATAATCTTATATCCAAGAAAAATAAAGGGAAGGTTTACGCCAATTATAAAAAGGTAAAGAGGAATATCTGTAGTTGCAGTTAAAAGCAATGAAATCCCAGTAGCACCTCCATCAATAAAATCGTTTGTTAACAGAAAACCCTTAAAACCAAAGGAAGCAGAAAAAATCCCTATGACTATAAGCATTAAATTCTTAAAATTACGTTTCAGTGAAATAACAAATAGTTTGTATTCTTTTGCAAGTTTATATTCAGAGGGGCTTCCTTTTGGATATTTTCTTTTACCCCTGAACTTATCAGTTGTCCGAGTTATAATATTTGCTAAAAATGGGTTCATCTTAGTTTTACTATTTTTTTTCACTTGCAGGTAACGTATTTATATAATATTTTTTGCGTATTTAAGCGACTAATTTAGTAAATATAAACTGAATATAAAATCCGAAAAGGATTTTCGTAAGTAGAGTAAAACTCAGCAATTTTTTTATATGGTGTTGTAAAACGTTTTTATTCGATAATTATATTTTCAGCGTTTACATTTCCATCTACAAATATTATTTTACAAGACCATCTACTTCTTATCATTGCACCAAATCCGTTTTGACTGTCAACCCAAGAGTTAATTCGATATTTTCCACCACCTAAATCAGTACTATGCTTGTTTTTTTGAAATGTTCCAGGAAATTTTGCAGTCGAAGGTGATTTCAATCTCTGTTCTATGAAGTTTTCTGCATAATTATAAGCTACTATTTTACTGTGTTCAGAAGAAGATGAACCATCGGTATCTCCCGAACCAAATGCGAAAAAAATAAAAATTATTACTGTTAATAGACTGAATAGGTGTTGCAATTTATTTTTCATTATTTGATTCATTTTCTAATTTTATAATTCTTATCCAATCAAAAATAAAAATTGTCTTTGGTCTAGAAATTAAATAGATAAATCCACCAAAAATTATTGGTGTAAATCCTAAAGTTCCTATATTCTTAATGTCGTTTTTCGTCAATTTTTTAGGGTCTTGTATAAGAATAGTAGCGGGTTTTTACTCACTAACTTTTCGGTTAAACACTACCCTTTTTATATCTACTTACTTTCGTTTTAGCAATTAAACCGCTATTACTTTTATACATTGTTAGAGACATTTATTATTTCTTACTCCTTTGGTAATAAGTCACAATACTGGCCTTAGCTATTGTATTATTCCATAAGTAATATCCAACTACAGCAGGGTTTGTACTTTCATTGAGTCCAAGTTTGTCTGTTTTTAGAGCGTAAACTGTAATTATATATTGATGTAAACCATGACCTTCTGGAGGGCAAGGTCCACCATATCCATTGGCTCCATAATCTGTAATGCTTTGAATAACCCCTTCAGGTGTTAGATTTAGTTCTGTATTTCCAGCACCAGATACTAATTCGTTATTGCTTACTGGAATATCAAATACTACCCAATGCCACCATCCACTTCCAGTTGGTGCGTCAGGGTCATACATAGTTACTGCAAAGCTTTTAGTTCCTTCAGGTGCATTTTTCCAAGATAATTGTGGAGATTGATTTTCTCCAGTACAACCAAATCCGTTAAATTCCTCATTGATAGTAGCTTCTCCACCCAAATCATTACTAGACAAGGTAAATGTGTTTTGGGCAAAAACTGTACTTGATAAGATGATTAGTAACCCTATAATGAAATTTGATTTTTTCATAATGTTTTTTTTAGTTTCGGAACAAAATTATGAGAGATAGTAGTAAATCTTGTGTTTGATACAGTTCAAAAAGTATTGATAAAAGTTCAATTTGATTGATACTGTTTTGGGGTGATTCCGAATTTCATCTTAAAAGCCTGAATGAAATTTGATAAATTTTCATATCCAATTTCCTCATAGATATCAGATGGTCTTTTTGATTTATTTTTTAGTAAGAATGCAGAATGTTCAAGTCTTTTCTCTTGAAACCATTTACTTGGTGAGCTTTGAAAGTGTTTTTCAAATTCTCTTTTGAATGTTGAAACACTCATGTTCGATAGAAATGAAAGTTCTTTTATAGTTAGTTTATTTAATTGATTACTCTCTATTGTCTGAATAAATCTTTGACTGTTGTTGTCACTATTGTTAATTATAGAATATAAAAAGTCTACCCCTTTAAATTCTACGAGATATAGCATTATTTCCTCAAACTTAGCATCTAAAATATTTTTTTGAATTGCTGTTGAAAGTTTAGAAATATCTAAAAGACTATCCGCAAATCTTTTTATAAATGAATCATAATTAAATGAATACGTAGAATACAGTTTGCTTGATTCTGTTGGGTTAAGTTCAAACTTTCTTATGAATTTTAAAACGTCTTCGTTAGAGAAAAAGAATAGAATACTTCTATAGTAATCTTCAATGTTAGAAAGCTTTTCAGTCATTAAATAATGTCCAGACTTCATCAATAGGAATTGAGAATTATCTATTGCAAAGGAAGAATTATCAAAAAAAATTTCTTTTTTTCCTTCTTGAAGAAAACTAAAAGTATTTTTGTTCAGTAAGATTTGTTGCTTAGAGATTTCTTTAGTGCTTTCATAATCATACACACAAATAGAGGAAGAAGAATTCAAATTTAGTTCATCAGGTAATGTAATTATCTTCATTGTGTTTAATTGTCTCTAAAGGATTAGGGTATATTTTGTAGCGATTTTAAGCAACTAACTTAGTAAATATATATCGAATAGAAAATTCGCGAGGATTTTCGTAAGTAGGCTAGAACTGGTAATTAATTATACACAATGTTAGCAACTGTTTATTCTATATTCTGTTTTTTTGATAAAAAATAATAGCCCAAACATAAGCTAATAACTAAAGTAGAGAGGCTCATAATTAAAAGATATTCAGTGTGTTTTATATCCATTGTAATTATCTTTCTAACTATAGCAGTAAGTGCTACCAAAACTATTATTTTTATTCGACTTAATATATTTTTATGATGTTCTTTAAATGTTTCTAAAACTTCTAATGTTATAAGAATATTGAAGAAAATAGGAACACCAGTTAGTGCTATAGATTTTTTGTCAATAAATGAAAATTGACTTACTTCTGAATAAAAAATACACACTAAATCAATTATTTCAAATATGATAAAAAGAATTGCAAGTATTGATAAAACGAGATATAAAACATCTTCAGTTTTATTCAGTAATTTGTCTTTAATCATAATTATTGTTTTTTGTAAACTGTGATTCCTTCTTTGATTGTTTCAATGACTAATATGTCTTTGATATCATCTAGCTCAGATTTTAAAGGATTTTCGTTTAGAATCACTAAATCAGCAATTTTACCAACTTCCAGTGTCCCTTTTCGGTCCTCTTCAAAATGTTGATATGCTGACCACTCAGTAATACATTTTAATGCTTCATAAGGTGTTAGTCTTTCATTTTCACCTATGATTTTACCTGATCTTGAAACTCGACTTGTAGCGGTCCATATAACGCGCATCAAATTTGGTAAGGCTACTGGAGCATCTGTATGAATACTAATTCTTAGCCCTTTATTAAGGGCGGTGCGAGTTGGGCTTATTTTATTACCCAGGCTATCACCAATTATATCTTTATGCCAATCTCCCCAATAAAAAGTGTGTAATGGAAATAAAGAAGCTATGATATTTAAATCCTTGAATTCATCTAACTGATCTTCCCTAACATACTGCCCATGAATAAGAACATCTCGTCTGTTTTCATTCCCATATTTAGTTGTAACTTTTCTTAAGGTTCGAATCATCTGATCCATCGCAGCATCTCCATTCGCATGAGTAAGTATTTGCCAATTATTTTGAAAAGCACTTTCATAAATTTTTTCAACATCTTCATCCCTTGGAATAGCCGGGTAACCTAAATATCCTTCTTCTGCTCCATCAGGAGGAATTAGATAAGGTTGAGTTCTCCATGCTGTTCTTCCTTGAGGTGAGCCATCTAGAGTGAGTTTAACGCCTCCAATTCTGTAATGATTTTTGTAAGATGAACTGTACCAATCAGATTTCAATAATGAATCAGCTATTGAATAATCAATATAGCTTACAACATCTAGTTTTAAAAATTTAGTATTTGCTGCATGCTCTAAAAAAAGATGTGAATTTTTCATAGCTCTTCCTTCTTGAACGGTTGTATATCCATAAGATAATGCCATATTTTGGCCTGCAATGAGGAAAGCTTCGACAGCCTCTTCACTTTTTGGCCCTAAAACAACAGGCATATATGGTATTGCGGCTAATTCTTCTAGTACGCCATTTGGCTCTTTTGTGCCAGAAATCCGTCTTATAAGACCACCTTCTGGGTTAGGAGTTGCAGCTGTGATATTCAGTAATTCTAATCCTTTACTATTTACAACACAAAAATGCCCTGAAATATGAATGATCATAACAGGATGCTCTGTTGAAACTTTATCTAAATCACTTTTGGTTGGAAACCTTTTTTCCTCTAACACGGAATCATCAAATCCCATTCCAAATATCCATCCTGTTAATTCAATATTTTCTGGTGTTGACCAATCTTTTAGTATCTGAATTAAAGCTTCAATGTTATTTGCTCCAGCATCTGGAGGAGGAAGTATCTGCGCACCAATGGATTGACTTGGAAATCCAGCAAAATGCGCGTGTGCATCTATAAAACCAGGAAGTAATGTTGTTCCCTTGAGATTAGTTTTCTTTGAAGAGGGAAACAGTTCTTCAGCTTCTGAAAGAGTTCCTACAAATACTATAGAATCCATATTTGTGACTATTGATTCAGCATAACTAGGTTCGTCACCACTCATGGTTATAATGTCGCCTCCATAATATAGAGTTGCTAGTGATTCACTAGACTTACTAGTGCAGCTGGAAAATAATATTATTAGAAGTGAAAATGCTATAATCTGTTTCATATGTTTATTTCAAAGTTATAATTGTTGCTAACGTGTAGGGTAGTTGTATGACTTTTGTTGCGTGTTTAGGTAACTAATTTAGCAAAAAAAAACGAGTCAAAGGAAAATCCGTAGGATTTTCCAAGTATTCATTGTACTAGCAATGAATTATACACGTTGTTAGCAATAGTATTTGTTAATTGAAAATATTAATAATTATGCATTTAAATAAGTCTAATTTCTTACAATTTTTTTTGTTATTGTGCCTTTTGAAGTTTTAATGCTCAATAAATAAACACCTATATTTAAGTTAGTTAAGTCAATAAGTCTATTAGTTGATTTTATATTTAAATTCTCTCCTAAAGTATTG
>TARA_B110000114_G_scaffold31957_1_pt1 | contig 10383 bp, 4 predicted proteins | sample TARA_B110000114 | Tara Oceans TARA_B110000114 (sample SAMEA4397311) | marine metagenome | biome: Polar Biome; feature: [SRF] surface water layer (ENVO:00010504); material: water (ENVO:00002006), including particulate matter (ENVO:01000060) such as... | depth 5 m
GCTACCGGAAGATCTGATCATCCTAATCAAGTAAATAATGTACTTGGGTTCCCGTTTATTTTCAGAGGAGCTTTAGATGTTAGGGCAACCAAAATTAATGAAGAAATGAAAATGGCAGCGGTACATGCTTTGGCAAACCTTGCTAAAAAATCAGTCCCTGAGCAGGTGAATATCGTTTATGATGAAGTCAGCTTAACCTATGGAAGAGAATATATTATTCCGAAACCATTTGATCCAAGATTAATATATGAAATACCACCTGCCATTGCAAAAGCCGCAATGGAATCTGGTGTTGCTTTAGAACCAATTACCGATTGGGAAAAATATAGAGAAGAGTTAATGGAACGATCGGGCTCTGGAAGCAAAGAGATTCGCCTGCTACACAACAGAGCAAAAAGCAATCCAAAACGCATTGTCTTTGCAGAAGCAGACCATTTAGATGTTTTAAAAGCTGCACAGAGAGTGCACGAAGAAAAACTAGGAAAAGTAATTTTGTTAGGAAGAAAAGAAGTGATTCTTGAGCTAAAAGAAGAAATAGGCTTTACCGATAAAGTAACTATTATAGATCCTAAAACAGACGAAGAAAAAGGAAGAATAAATCGTTTTGGAGAAGCGTATTGGAAAAATAGACAGCGCAAAGGTCGCACACTTTCAGAAGCAAAAAAATTAATGCGAGAGCGTAATTATTTTGCAGCAATGATGGTAAATGAAGGAGAAGCAGACGCCCTTATTACAGGATACTCTAGGCCTTATCCAACAGTGGTAAAACCAATGCTAGAGCTCATTGAAAAAAACAAAGGTGTTTCAAAAATTGCTGCCTGTAATTTAATGCTGACCAAACAAGGTCCTTTATTTTTAGCAGACACAACGATTAACGAAAATCCAACGGCAAAAGAATTGGCAAAAATTGCTCATATGACAGGGAAGTTTGTAAACATGTTTGGAATGCAACCAAACATTGCAATGCTGTCTTATTCTAACTTTGGCTCGTCAAACTCAGAAACTTCTAAGAAAATTAGAGAAGCTGTTGCATACACCCACCGTCATTTTCCAAACACAGTTATCGATGGAGAAATTCAAGCAGACTTTGCTTTAAATCCTGAAATGTTAGCAAAAGAATTTCCTTTTTCTAAACTAAATGGGAAAAAAGTGAATGTTTTGATTTTTCCAAACTTAGAATCTGCAAACATTACATACAAGCTACTAAAACAAGTAGAAGGAGCGGAGTCTATTGGTCCAGTCATTTTAGGATTTAACAAACCAGTACATATTGTTCAGTTAGGAGCAAGTGTTGACGAAATGGTAAATATGGCCGCGTTGGCAGTTGTAGATGCACAACAAAAAGAAAAGAGAAACAACAAATAAAAAATAGTACTTTAGAAGACTGAAATAATTTTTATGATCACACAGATTCGGGGAAGGTTAGTAGAAAAAAATCCAACAGACGTTGTCGTAGACTGCAGTGGTGTAGGTTATTTATTGCATATTTCGTTAAACACTTATGCAGCACTTCCTGATGGTGAAAATGTTATTTTATATACACATCTATCTGTGCGGGAAGATGCGCACACCTTATTTGGTTTTATCAACAAAACGGAACGGGCTATTTTTAAATTTTTAATATCCGTTTCCGGCGTTGGCCCAAGTATTGCAAGAACCATGTTGTCTTCGATGACTTCAGAGGAAATTCAACAGGCAATTGCATCAGAAAATGTTGCGGTAATACAATCTGTAAAGGGTATTGGTGCCAAAACAGCACAAAGAGTAATTGTAGATTTAAAAGATAAAATAGTAAAGACTTTTAATATTGATGAAGTTTCTTTGAACCCAAGCAATACAAATAAAGGGGAAGCGTTATCTGCTTTAGAAGTCCTCGGTTTTCAAAGAAAACAATCTGACAAATTGGTTGCAGCTATTGTAAAAGAATATCCAGATGCTACTATAGAGCAAATCATAAAATTAGCCTTAAAAAGTTTATAACCCGTTGAATCCAATTATTAAAAGTATTTTTTTATTCCTCACCATTACTTTTGGAGTGCGCTACACAGTATGCGCCCAAAGTACTATAAAAAATGATTCCATAAACGTTGCCATAGATTCTACAGGCTTGCGTTATGACTTTAAAAACACTCAAAAAGGAGGTTTGTTTTTAGATGATCTCGCTAAAAAAGAGGTTATTTTTGACAAGTTATTGAACAAGTATGTGATCGTCGAAAAAATTGGAAATTACGCTACACGTACCCCTATTTATTTATCTCCAAGAGACTATCAAAAATACCGTTTAAAAAGAGATATGCTGCTATACTTTAAGGAGAAAGTAAGTGCAGCCGACGGAAAGAAAAAGGGAGCAAAGGAAGCTCAAAAAGACCTGCTACCCACGTATTACGTTAATAATAAATTTTTTGAAACTATTTTTGGTGGAACAGAAGTAAAAGTAACTCCCACAGGGAGTTTAAATTTAAAACTTGGATTTATTTATCAAAACACAGATAATCCCCAAATTTCTGAAGAAAACAGAAGTAATCTTACCTTTGATTTTGATCAACAAATAAACGCAAGTATTCGAGCACAAGTAGGTACGCGTTTAGATTTTACTGCAAATTACGACACACAGGCATCTTTCGATTTTCAAAATTTAGTAAAAATCGGTTTCGAACCCAATGAGGATGACATTTTACAGGGTTTTGAAGCAGGTAATATTTCGATGCCTATTAAGAACTCTTTAATTACGGGAGCACAAAGTTTGTTTGGAGTAAAAGCAGATTTACAATTTGGAAACACAAAAATTACAACGGTATTTTCGCAACAAAATTCGGAGAGCAAAACAGTAGTTGCGGAGGGCGGTGCATCCATACAATCTTTTGAATTAAGAACTACAGACTATGACAATGACAGACACTTTTTCTTGTCACAATATTTTATAGATAACTATGCGAACGCGCTCAAAAACTATCCATTAATTAACAGTCCCATAAACATCACAAGAGTAGAAGTTTGGATAACCAATAGAAACGCAAGTACAGAAGATTTTAGAAGTATTGTTGCCTTTGCGGATATTGGAGAGTCTAAGCCTGCAGTTTTAGTGGACCAAAACGGTCTGGTTTTAAGCACGGCCATTACACAAGCACAAGTTTCTGGAAATAATTTACCTTTTAATGGTGCTAATAGAATTGGTACTGAAATTATTCCCTCTGGAGGCATTCGAGATGTTTCCACCGTAGATGGAGCTCTACAGCCCTATACGATGCAAAACGGAACCAATTATTCTGTTTTAGAAAATGCTAGAAAATTAGAATTAAATGAATATCGCTTAAATCCACAATTAGGGTTTATCTCCTTAAACAGACGCCTAAATGATGGAGAAGTTTTAGCTGTAGCGTACGAATATACCGTTGCTGGAAATGTATCTGGAAGTACTAAAAACTCTTTTAAAGTTGGTGAATTTTCTAATGATGGGGTTCAAGCACCCAGTAATTTAGCCGTAAAATTATTGCGTTCAGAAATCTTACAAACAAAGAGAGTAAATAGCGCTACTGGTGAAGATGAATCTTTTCCAACATGGCGTTTAATGATGAAAAACGTTTACGCTCTCGGAGCATTTCCGCTAACTCAGGACGGCTTCAGGTTTGAAGTTCAATACAGAGATGATCAAACAGGAGTTCCTTCTAATGTTTTACAAAACGCAGAAACTACGGGCGTTTCTAATTTACCTTTGTTGCAAATTTTAAAATTAGATCAATTAGACCAGAGTCAGTTTAGAAGTGCTGACGGCTTTTTTGATTATGTAGAAGGAGTTACGGTAAACTCTGAAAACGGTTTTGTCTTTTTCCCAGAACCTGAACCTTTTGGAAATGGTTTAGAAGCTACATTAACAGCACCTTCTGATGCTAGTTTCTTATTTAAAGAACTGTATCTAAATACAAAAATTAACATTAAAAACAACTTTCAAAATAAAGACAAGTACTTTCTAAAAGGGTATTTTAAATCTGAGAATTCTGGTGGAATTCCTATTGGTGCCTTCAACGTACCCCGAGGGTCTGTTCGAGTTTCTTCTGGAGGAAGACAATTGGTAGAAGGCGTAGACTATGTGGTAGATTATCAATTAGGAAGAGTACAAATCATAGACCCTGGCTTGCAAGCTTCTGGGGTTCCAATTAATGTTTCAACAGAAAATAATGCTGTTTTCAATCAACAAAGAAAAACCTTTTTTGGCGTGGACGTTGCACATACCTTTTCTGAAAATTTTGTAGTTGGTGCCACGTATTTAAACATTGAAGAAAGGCCTTTGACTCCAAAGGTTAACTTTGGAGCAGAGCCAATAGATAATACAATGATCGGTTTTAATTTTGATTATTCTTCGGAAGTCCCTTTTTTCACGAAGTTAGCGAACAAACTCCCTTTTGTAGATACAGATGCAGTTTCTAACTTGTCGTTAAGAGGAGATATGGCATACCTTATTCCTGGTACCCCTAGCGGTATTGATGTTGCCGGCAGCGCCACCTCTTATATCGATGACTTTGAAGCTTCTCAAATACCCATTAGTATTTTATCTGCGCTTGACTGGTACGAGGCAAGTACCCCAAGATATTTCCCTAATTTGAACGGAGAAAAAGACGATTTATCCTACAATTATAAAAGGGGAAAATTAGCTTGGTATAGCGTAGATCAACTTTTTTATGGTGCCGGAAACACACCATCAAGCGTAAATGCAGACGAACTATCTAGAGCTGAAACAAGACAAATTAATTACCGTGAACTGTTCCCTAATCTGCAACTAGATATCACACAGAACTCTTTAGTGAGAACTTTAGATTTGGCTTTTTTCCCACAAGAAAGAGGTTCTTATAATTATGATCCAACAGCAATAATTACGGGTAATAAGGTGAGCTTGCCAAACCCTGAAACTAGGTGGGGAGGAGTTATGCGTCCATTAACAACCAACAACTTTGACCAAGCAAATATAGAGTACATGCAATTTTGGATCATGGATCCTTATGAAAATTACTCGATAACAACTGAAGAAGGATTGCCTCAAGAACTAGACCCTAATAACCGAACAAACCAAGTAGGAGATTTGTACATTAATCTTGGTAATATCTCTGAGGATATTTTAAAAGATAACCGAAAAATGTATGAAAACGGTTTGCCTGAAGATGGTTTAAAAGTTGATGGAAATAATATAAACAGGACTATTTGGGGAGATATTCCTAAAAACCCTTCCATTATTTACGCTTTTAATGAAAAGGATGCTGCACGATTGAATCAAGATATTGGTTTAGATGGCCTCAATGATGCTGAAGAAAAGAAACTTCCTAGCATTGGTCAGTTTGCAACTTTAGAAGATCCTGCTGCAGATAACTTTCAGTTCTTTCGAGGGACTGCTCTAGATGACATAAACGCCTCCATCATAAAAAGATACAAAGACTTTAACAACCCGCAAGGAAACTCGCCAACCTTAAATCAATCGACAGAATCTTACCCTACTTCCTCCACAACATATCCAGATACAGAAGATATCAATAGAGATCAAACTATGAATACTGTAGAAAGTTATTATGAGTATAAGATTTCCATGAACCAAGCAGATTTGGCGAAAGGAACTGGGTATGTTGTTGATGAAAAAATAACGACTACAACTCTTAAAAACGGCCAGACACAGCAAACAAAATGGTATCAATTTAGAGTTCCTGTGCGAAGCGGAACACCTATAAACGGTATTTCAGATTTTAACAGTATTCGTTTTATAAGAATGTTTTTAACCAATTTTAAAATGCCTATCGTAGTTCGTTTTGGTGAATTGGACTTGGTTAGAGGAGACTGGAGACGCTATGTGCGAACGCTAGACAAAGAAATAAACCCGGATAGAGAACTAAATCAAGCTGAGTTAAATGATTTTGAAGTTGGTGTTGTAAGTATTGAACAAAATGAAGGAAGCTATATACAGCCTCCAGGAATTGAGAGAGAGCGCTTGCAAGGAAGTACTACGGTACAATTACAAAATGAACAATCTGTAACCTTAAAAGTACATCGTTTAAAACCAGAGGAGACGCGAGCTATCTATAAAAATATTAGTGTAGACTTAAGACGTTTCAAACAACTAAAAATGTTCATGCACTTGCAAGAAATTCAAGGACAAGAAACTTTAGCTGACGGAGACTTGTCTGCGGTAGTAAGATTAGGAACCGATTTAAACGAAAATTTTTATCAAATTGAAATTCCATTAACCGTTACTAAAACAGGTACATCTGCCTTGGATATTTGGCCAGAAGTAAATAATTTAGATGCTTTCTTAGAAGCTTTTGGTAAAGTGAAATTAGAAAGAAATACCATTAATTTTTCTGTTGCAGAAATCTACACCTCACAAACACAAGACAAAAATATCCCATACAGCATTAGTGTGAAAGGGAATCCTACGCTGGCGCAATTAAGAACTATTATGCTTGGTATTAAGAACACCTCTGTATCTGCTAAGAGTGGAGAAATATGGTTTAATGAATTGCGCGCTGCTAACTTTGACAACAAAGGTGGTTGGGCTGCAGTTGTCAATGCCGATGCAAATTTTGCAGATGTTGCAAATGTTTCACTAGCTGGAAGTATGTCTACTATTGGCTTTGGAAATGTTGGAGACCGCATAAACCAGCGAAGTTTGGATGAGACAAAACAATATGACATTGCAACTACCATAAATTTAGGTAAAGTATTAACTCCAGAAAAATGGGGTATCCAACTCCCCATGAGCTACAGTATTGGTGAAAAATTTATTGATCCTAAATTTGATCCTCAATACCAAGATGTTGTTTTAAAAGACGCCTTGGAACAAAACCCGAATAGCGCATTTTCTAGAGATTATACCAAAAGAACGAGCATTAGTTTTATGAATGTTAAGAAGAATAGAAATCCTAATTCCTCTAAAAAAACAGCTTTTTATGATGTTGAAAATATTTCTCTTTCGTATGCGCAAAATAAAGAGTTTCATAGAGATTATAACATTAAAAAATATGCGCGCGAAAATGTGACCGCCGGCGCAACCTATAATTACAGTTTTAAAGAAAAATTTATAGAACCTTTTAAGAACATCTCCTTTTTACAAAGTAAATATTTACAACTAATTAAGGATTTTAACTTCAATCCAATTCCTTCTTCGATTGCTGTAAATTCAAGAATCAACAGAAACTTCACAGAACAACAATCTCGAAATCTAGTGCCTGGTTTATCCGATCAGCCTGCATTAAAGCAACGTAGGTTTTTATTTGACTGGGATTATACCATTGGCTTTGACCTCACAAAATCACTTCAATTTAATTTCAATGCAACCAATAGTCATATTTATGACACCTTTGGTTCTGATGATGAAATTCAGATTTTTGATGAATTCTTTAATACGGGAAGAGCCAACCATTATCATCAAAAATTAAACGGTACCTATCAATTACCGATAAATAAAATCCCCTTTCTAAGTTGGGTAAAAGCAGATTATGCCTATACAGCAGACTTCGATTGGCAAGCTGCTGCGCAAAGTACCATCGATGTTAACGGGACAGATGTTGCGTATGTAGATTTGGTAGGGAATGTTATTCAAAATGCAAATACTCATAATTTAAATGGGACATTTACTTTTGATAAATTTTATAGAAGTTTAGGGTTCGAAAAATGGACAAGAACCAAAAGAAGAGTTATTCCTGCTCAAAGAGCTTCTCTACAGCAGCTAGATAGCCTTGCTGAAAAACCAAAAAGGGTTAGAAAAAAATACAAAAGAGTACCGTACCCAGCTAAGAAAATACCAGTCATTAAAACTGTCTTGAAAGGAATGTATACGTTAGTGACCGCTGTAAAGCAAGGAAAAATAAGTTATTCAGAAAATAATGGGCAATTTCTACCAGGGTATACAGAAGATGTCGGTTTTTTTGGGGGTGCCCCTACGTCCTTTGCTTTTGGTAGTCAAGTTGATATTAGAAATAGAGCACTCCAAAATGGCTGGTTGGTGGGTCCAAGAGATCCTGACAACAGTGAATATTATAACAAAACATACCGACAAACCCATTATAATAAACTAGATTACACCTTTACGCTAAAACCTTTTAAAGATTTTAATATTGATGTCCGAGGAAATAAAATTCAAACAAGAGACCTCTCTCAGCAATTAGATATCCTAGAAAGCGCTTCTGCTCTTGGCGCCTTAGACTATAGTGCTCCCGCATTTGAAACTGGAAACTTTAGTTCCAGTCACTCGATGATTGCCACCGCTTTTACAGACGGCGATGCCTTATTTCAAAAAATGAAAGACTACCGGGGTATTATTGCAAATAGACTAGCACGTGAAACTGCAGCTCCAATCTCTGGTTTTGGAGGCACGAGTCAACAAGTATTATTACCCGCATTTATAGCGGCATATTCAGGATCTAATCCAGAGAATGTGAATACCGGATTGTTTAGAAATATTCCCATTCCTAACTGGACACTTCGCTATACCGGATTGATGAAACTAGGATTCTTTAAAAAGAACTTCAGTAACTTTATTGTATCTCACGGTTATAAGTCTTCTTATACCGTTTCTAGCTTCACCAATAACTTGCAATATGATAATGAAAAACCATATTCTACAACAAATGTCTCCGATAATTATGAACCAGAACTTCTGGTTTCTTCCGCTACTTTGGTTGATGAGTTTTCTCCTTTAATAAAGGTTGATATGAAAATGAGAAATTCATTTTCTTTGAGAGGAGAGATTAAGAAAGACAGAACGCTCACAATGAACTTTAATAACAGCACCTTAACGGATATTAAAGGAATAGAATATATTGCAGGCCTCGGATATGTTTTTAAAGACGTAAAAATGAGTACCCGTTTTACGGGGAAGAAAGTAAGCTTAAAAGGTGACATTAACTTAAGGGCAGACATTTCCTTAAGAGATAATTTAACACAGATTAGGGCGGTAGCTCAAGATAATAATCAAATTAGTGGTGGGCAAAGATTATTTTCTATTAAATTTACAGCAGATTATAGACTGAGTAATAGTTTAACAGCATCTTTCTATTACAATCATCAAACATCAAAATATGCAATATCCACCACATTCCCAAGACAGGCGATCAATGGTGGCTTTAACATCATTTATAATTTAGGAGGAAATTAGATAATTAACATCAATCAAATATATTAAAATGAACACCCCATCAACATTAAAGTATACGAAAGACCACGAGTGGATTCAAATAGAAGGTAACATTGCAACTGTCGGAATTACAGACTTTGCGCAAGGAGAACTCGGAGACATTGTTTATATCGATGTAGACACCTTAGATGATACAGTAGCAGAAGGAGACGTTTTTGGTTCGGTAGAAGCAGTAAAAACAGTATCTGACTTGTTTATGCCGTTAACAGGTGAAATTATCGCATTTAATGAAGCATTGGAAGATGACCCTGAATTGGTAAACTCAGATCCATATGACAAAGGCTGGATGATTAAAATTAAATTTTCTGATGAATCACAGATCGCTGATTTACTTGATGCAGTGGCCTATGAAAGTCTTCTTAAAGGGTAAGCTTACTATAATAGCAATCGCTGTATCTATAGGAATCCTATGCTTAAGTTTGTTAAAAATAAATGTTTATGAACCTATGGATCTTCAGCATATAGACAAACTGCACCATAGCCTAGCGTATTTTACACTTGCTACTTGCTGGTTATTTGCGTTGCAAAAAAAACAAAGCAAATATGTAATTGTTCTTTGTTGTATTTTCTTTGGTATAGTTCTTGAGATATTACAGTACGCAATAACCAATTATAGAACAGGAGATTACCTAGATGTTCTCGCAAACTCTTTTGGAGTTATACTAGGCGTATTTGTATTTAATAAAGTTTCAAAAAAAAATAGGTTAAAAAACGAAAAGACTTCTAATTAAAACAATAATTTAGCTAAATTAGCGAACTATATAAAAATATTACCTCATGGAAATAAAGAAAAATCCGAAATCAAATTTAGAAAATTACAGTAAAATATTTATGCAAATTGGTCTCGTACTAGCCTTATTTGTTACCTATGCTGCAATTGAAAAGAAAACGTACGATAAAACTACCGATGGATTAGGTGTTGTGAACATGAATGCAATGATGGATGAAGAAATTCCAATTACGGAAAGAGTAGAACCTGTAAAGCCAAAAACCCCACCACCACCAGCTCCAGAAAAGATTGAAGTTGTAGAAGATGAAAAAGAGGTTGAAGAAACAGTCATAGAATCTACCGAAACAGATGAAAATGAAGCTGTAGAAGTTGAAGAAATTGTTGAAATTGCCGAGGCAGAAGAATTTGTTGAGGATGTAAACTTTATGATTATTGAAGATGCACCTGTTTTTCCTGGATGTAAAGGGGGTAAAAAAGAACT
>TARA_B110000114_G_scaffold28084_1_pt1 | contig 10350 bp, 10 predicted proteins | sample TARA_B110000114 | Tara Oceans TARA_B110000114 (sample SAMEA4397311) | marine metagenome | biome: Polar Biome; feature: [SRF] surface water layer (ENVO:00010504); material: water (ENVO:00002006), including particulate matter (ENVO:01000060) such as... | depth 5 m
ATTACATATTACATATTATAAATTATAGTTTGAGATAAAATCTAATGAATTATGTTCCAAATCCCAATCGATATGAGAAAATGATCTATCGAAATTGCGGAAAGTCTGGGTTAAAATTACCAGCGATTTCATTAGGATTATGGCATAATTTTGGCTATGATTTTCCACACCAAATAAAGCGAGACATTTGTCAAACAGCATTCGATAACGGTATTACTCATTTCGATTTAGCTAATAATTATGGTCCCCCACCCGGTAGTGCAGAAGAAGCATTTGGAGAGATTTTAAAAACTGATTTCTCAGATCTAAGAGATGAACTAATTATTAGCTCAAAAGCTGGTTATGATATGTGGCCAGGTCCTTATGGTGAATGGGGCAGTCGAAAATATTTAATTGCTTCTTGTGATCAATCTCTTAAGCGGATGGGGTTAGATTATGTCGATATTTTTTATTCTCACCGCTTTGACCCTAACACTCCTCTAGAAGAAACAATGGGTGCGCTAGATCATATAGTAAAGTCAGGAAAAGCTCTTTATGTGGGCATTTCAAGTTACAACAGTAAAAGAACAAAAGAGGCCGTTGAGATTCTTGAGCGATTGGGGACACCGTGCCTTATTCATCAACCTAGCTATAATATGTTTAACCGATGGGTAGAAAAAGATAATCTTTTAAATACGCTTGACGATCTTGGGCTAGGATCAATAGCCTTCACTCCGCTTGCGCAAGGTATGCTTACTAATAAATATTTAAATAAGATTCCAAGTGAAAGTCGTGCAGCTCAAGGCAAAAGTTTAGCCCAAGATAAGATTACTCCACAGCTTATTCAGACACTTAATGATTTAAACCAAATAGCTGCTAATAGAGGCCAATCGTTAGCTCAAATGGCTCTTTCATGGGTGTTAAGAAATGGCAGGGTAACAACTGCTTTAATTGGAGCATCAAAGCCTGAGCAAGTTAGAGACTGTGTTGGAGCTATAGATAATTTAGAATTTAGTAATGAAGAGCTTTTACATATTGATGCTATTACTTCAGATCAAGATATTAATTTGTGGGCTAAATCATCAGAAATAGGCTAATAAATATATGATGGTAAGTTTGTCACCTAATTAATTTTATACATAAACTATTAAATAGAACTGAAGTGTTGAAGAAGTATTGATACTAAAACTTAGATAATTTGAATTTCAGCATCTGACGATTTTTCAAGAACGTAATGTGCGTTTGGTAAGTCGTTACTTAAGGCGCGGAGCTTTGCAGCCTTTGCATTCAACCCATGCTTTAGCCACCTATCTAGTAAGCGTTGTTTAAGCGTGTCTGTGTCAGGGTTTATAAAGATTGTTTGGTCCCAATATTTTTTTAATTCGGCCCATGGGCCTTCCTTAAGGAGTAAGTAATTTCCTTCAACAATCAACACTTTGTCACTTATTGATACGATGCTTGAGCCAGCAATAGATAAATCTTTATTCCTATCAAACATTGGAATGACAACATTGTCTTCTAAGCTGGTCAGTCTTTTAATTAAGTGAATAAAACCTGCAGTATCAAAAGTATTTGGTGCACCTTTGCGATCTATTAGATTGCGTTCAGCCAGGATTGAATTGTCTAAATGAAATCCATCCATAGAAATAATTCGTGCCTGAATAGATTTTTCTGTCAAAACTTCAAGAAGTGCCTCTGCAAGTGTAGACTTTCCCGCTCCCGGTGGACCTGCAATAGCAACGATAAAGCGTTTTCGATCTTCAGCAAGTTGAATAATGTTATCGCTGAGAGCCTCTGCATTCATTATGTAACCAGCGCTTCAGGTGGAGGCTCCATTGCGCCTGTCATCATGGCCACGGCATCAGACATCGAAATTATTTTTGGGTCAACAGTGCAAAGACGTCTACCAAGGCGATGAATGTGAATACGATCACAAACCTCAAAAATATGTGGCATATTATGCGAAATTAATACAATGGGTATTCCTTTAGATTTTACATCCTGAATTAAATCTAGAACTCTGCGAGATTCTTTTACGCCTAAAGCTGCAGTAGGCTCATCCATAATAACAACTTTGGAGCCAAAGGCTGCAGCTCGCGCTACTGCAACTCCTTGACGCTGGCCGCCAGATAAAGTTTCTACTGCCTGATTGATATTTTGAATCGTAAGCAGTCCTAACTCTGAAAGCTTATCACGTGCAAATGTTTCCATTTTTTTATGATCTAATTTACGGAAGAGTTTCCCCATGATGCCTTTTTCGCGGATCTCGCGGCCAAGAAACATGTTATCCGCAATTGATAAGGCTGGAGACAAAGCCAAGTTTTGATATACTGTCTCAATTCCTGCATTCCGAGCGTCATCTGGGGTGTTAAAGTTTACAACTTTTCCATCAAGCTCAATAGTCCCATGGTCAGGCGCAGTAGCACCAGAAATAGCACGGATTAGCGTAGTTTTTCCTGCACCATTATCGCCAATAACTCCTAAAACTTCATTTGGATAGAGTTCAAAGTCTGCGCCATTCATCGCTACAACTGTGCCGTATCTTTTCATTAAACCTTTAGCCTGAAGAACGGGTTCGACATTATGATTGATATTATTCATTGTGTGGCCCTCCGTAGCCACTGGTCTAATGCAACAGCAATCAAAACAAGATTACCCACTGCAAACATTTGCCAGTAATCATCTACACCAGCGAGCGACAAACCTGTTGTGAATACTCCTACAATTAAAGCGCCTAGCACAGAGCCTGGAATAGACCCACGCCCTCCAAATAGGGATGTGCCGCCAATTACAACAGCAGTGATGGTGGCCAAATTTATTTCTTCAAATGAGATTGGTGAAATTGAACCAACGCGTCCAATAGCAACCCAAGCTCCAAAGCCACAAATTAGTCCTGCAACAGCATAAACAGAAATAAGTGTGTTGTCGGTTTTGATGCCTGAGAGAGCAGCAGCTTCTGGATCGTCTCCAATAGCGTAAACATGTCGGCCCCAAGCTGTGTGTTGCAAAATATACCAAAAAACTGCAGCTAATAAAATCAATGCAATTCCGCCATATGTAATTGTAGCACCAAAAGGGCGAGCTGCCGCTTCTCCAAACCAAAGTAGTGAAGGTGCATTTGCTTCAATGTCAGAATTCCTGATAGACTCTGATCCAGAGTACCATAATTTTAGTGCTGTAAATACAGAAAGTGTGCCGAGCGTTACGATGAATGGGGGTAGTTTGATTTTAGCAACAAGAAACCCATTGAAAGCACCCATGAGTGTGCCAATAGCCATACCACCAGCAATTGCAATTGGAAGTGGTACGCCAGAAGATACAGCAAGCCTGCCCATCACAAATGTAGAAAGAACCAATATTGCGCCAACTGAGAGGTCTATCCCAGCAGTCAGAATAATCAATGTTTGTGCAATTGCAACAATACCAATAACTGTCACCTGTTGGAGTACTAATGATAAGACTCCTGGACTTAAGAATCTTGGTGCAATGATGCCAAATATTAAAATACTAACAATTAAAACTAATGCAGGAACTAGTGTTGGATAACTCCTTACCGCGTTTCGGACATTCGATAAAAACGTCTGGTCATCCCGCTCAAATACAGCGACTGCGCTATCTGTACTATTTAAGTTCGTTTCAAATTCAGATTGGCTCACAGTATTCAAGCTCCCTAGCATATATTTTATTTATTAATTATAAACATAAAGGGCGACAATTACACCGCCCTTTATGTTTCGCTTAATCATATATTTTTATTGTGAGATTAACCCCAGCAGAGTTCAGTGCCTTTAGTGGAGTCAATTGATGGAACGCCTTCAGCGGGTGAATCTGTCACAAGATTTACACCTGTATTAAAGAATGTTAACCCGTCAGTAGCAGCAGGTTTAGTGCCATTCTTTGCATAAGTCGCAATAGCTTCTATACCCTTAGATGCCATTAGTAGTGGGTATTGCTGAGAAGTTGCACCAATAACACCTGACTTCACACTGGCTATGCCTGGGCAACCACCATCAACAGAAACAATTAAAACATCATTTTCTTTTCCTGCCTTTTTTAGTGCTTGGTATGCACCTTCAGCTGCTGGTTCGTTAATCGTATAAACGACGTTCATACCAGGTTCTTTTGCAAGTAGATTTTCTACAGAAGTAACTCCACCTTCTGGGTTTGCACCTGATGATTCATGACCTATCACGCGTGAATCTGTCTCAGAACCCATTACTTTGAGATTAGGTACTTCGATGCCAAAACCTACAAGGAAGCCAGTATCGCGTGCTACATCAACAGAAATATTGTCTTTGTTAATGTCTAGCATACCAATTTTTGCATTTTTAGCAGCATCACCCATTTTTGCTTTTGCCCACTTGCCTATTAATAGTCCTGCTTCAAAGTTATCAGTTGCAAAAGTCATATCTTGTGCTTCAGGATCTGCTATTGGAGTATCAAGTGCGATAACAAGAATACCGGCTGCACGTGCCTTTTTTAAAGCTGGAATTACAGCGTCGTTTGATGCTGTAATTAAAATACCTTTTGCACCAGCTGCCATACAGTTTTCAATTGCAGTAATCTGTGGTCCAGCATCACCATCTACTTTTCCTGCATATGAACTAAGAGCTATACCAGCTTCTTTAGCCTTTGCTTCTGCACCTTCCTTCATTTTTACAAAAAAGGGGTTTGTATTATTTTTAGTAATTAGACAGGCTGCTGTATCTGCGGCAAAAGCACTTGTAGAAAGTGTTGTTAGAGCAATTGCACCTATTACTGATTTAAGAATAGTGTTTTTCATAAGTCGTTCTCCCAGTTAATTGTTGGCGCATAGCCAGTCAATTAACTGACTTAAACCTATGTGCCGAAACGTGAGCAGAGCCTAAATTTGCTCCCCACCATAAATACAAAATCATAATGAGATACCACCTGTCAATAGATAAATCATTTTGATTTATTAATTAATTTGATGAATCTATATTGATTTATTTACGTATTTGAGTCATCTTAAGAAATCAATAATCTCGGCATATTAAATGTAGGTGGGGTTAATAACTCTAAAAGGTGATCTTCTTTAAATGCCTAATAAACTTCCTGAAAAGATGAATGATCCAAGTGGAGGTGCTAACCAAAGTCGTGTTCGAGACTATAATGAACGACTTGTTTTGTCTCTTGTTCGTCGCCACGGTAGTCTTGCAAAATCTCAAATTGCACGCAGATCGGGCCTTTCTGCACAAACAGTTTCAGTAATTATGCGGTCATTAGAGAGTGATGGACTTTTACTAAGAGGGGAGCCACAACGTGGACAAGTTGGACAACCGTCTATTCCAATGAGCCTAAACCCAAATGGAGTATTTTCGATTGGTTTAAAAATTGGTCGCAGAAGTGCTGATCTTGTTTTAGTAGACTTTCTTGGACAACAATTAGGGTCTATCAGTAAGGTTTTTGCTTATCCAATACCATCAGAAATTATAATTTTTGTAGAAACTGGCATTGCGACTCTTCGTGAAAAGTTATTGCCATATCAACAAAAGCGCATTGCAGGACTTGGTGTATCAATCCCATCCCAGTTATGGAATTGGGCTGAAAAAATTGGAGCGCCTCAAGATGTAATGGAGGTTTGGAAAGATACTGATTTTCAGTCTAAATTAGAAGCTATAAGTAATTTGCCTGTTAATATGCAAAATGATGCTACTGCTGCTTGTGGCGCTGAGCTCGCTTTTGGCCATGGAAAAGAATTAGCTGATTTTGTATACTTTTTTATAGGCACATTTATAGGCGGTGGTATTGTATTAAATCATGGTTTGTATTCTGGGCGGACAGGTAATGCCGGTGCTATTGGGCCAATGCCTGTTATGAATAGTGATGGGAAGGCTACCACACTTATTGACCACGCATCTATCTACACGCTTGAAATGAGTTTCAAAGCAAAAGGTTTCGTCTTATCACATCAGTGGAGTGAGCCTGAAGATTGGCACTCACTTGGGCCACTTCTTGACGAGTGGATTGAAGATACTGCCCGACATCTAGCTTGGGCTATTGTTGCATCTTCTTCAGTTATTGATTTTCAGGCCGCTGTAATTGATGGAGCGTTCCCCAGTAATATTAGGCAAAGAATAGTAGACGCCATTCGTGTCGAGATAGGAGAGTTGGACACGCGTGGGATTAGTGACCTAAGTATTCTTGAGGGTATAGTGGGTCGAGGTGCCCGTGCGCTTGGTGGCGCAAGTTTACCCCTTTTCTCTCTTTACCTTCTTGATCAAAATGTTTTGTTTAAAGGACTATAATTATGCTAAAAGGTATTAACCCAATACTTAGTCCTGACCTCCTCGCAATATTGCGGGCTATGGGCCATGGAGATGAAATTGCTGTTGTTGATGGCAATTATCCTGCATTGGAAAATGCTCGCCGGATTATTCGTCTAGATGGTATGACTGTAGTACCCGTTATTGATGCTATATTAAGTGTTCTGCCTGTTGATGATTTTATTGACCAAGCTTTATTTCGATCAACAGTTGGAGAAAAACAAGATGAATTGCATAACATTCATCAAGAAATGCTCATGACTTGCAATAAATATGCCCCAAACAGGCCTGTTGTGGCATTAGTTGGAAATGATTTTTATGACCGTGTAAAAAAATGTCATGCAGTTGTTTCAACAAGTGAACCTTGTCTTTATGCAAACCTGATTATCCGCAAGGGTGTCATTTATCCAAGTGGAATAAAATAATATGAAACGTTCAATTATCAATAAGATTATTTTAGAAGCTGATGAATTTATTAAGTCCCATGGATTTAGATTGCCACCATTTGCTTATTTTCAACCCAATGAACTTGTCGCCCGAAAGTCTGATTTTCAAGCAATTTTTGATGCACGCTTAGGTTGGGATATAACAGACTACGGTGAAGGTCATTTTGATGAAAAGGGGTTATTTCTATTTACTGTACGAAATGGCTCAATGTCTGACCTAAGAAGTGGTAATGGGATGTGCTATGCTGAAAAAATAATGATCTCGCGCCAAGATCAGGTATCCCCATCACATCGACATATTATTAAAACTGAAGATATTATAAATCGAGGTGGTGCAATCCTGGCAATAGAGATGTTTGAAAGTGATCCAAATGGTGAGATTGACCTGAAAGCATCTGTACCAGTATTTTGTGATGGTGTAGCAAAGATATTCAAAGCTGGAGATATTCTCAGGCTTGCACCAGGGGAAAGTGTAACTCTCTCACCAGGTAATTGGCATAAGTTTTGGGGTGAAAATGGGGACGTGCTGATTGGTGAAGTCTCAACGGTAAATGATGATATAACTGATAATGTTTTTGCAGAACCTATTGGTAGATTTGCAGAAATTGAAGAAGATGTAGATGCAATTCATTTGTTGGTATCTGATTATGAAAAATGGGGCTTACTTTAATTTTATATAATCCCTAAATAATTATATAAAGAAAATAGTTGTTAATAGCTTATTTCGCTAAATATGCTTTGATCCAGAAATATATACCCTTCAGCTTTACAGTTATGCTTTTTATTAATTATTTTTTTGAAAATTAATTTTAGATTTTGTGGTTGTCGTTTAAGGATAGAGCAACATTGGGCTTAACTCTATATTAAAATATTAGTTATTTAGGAATTTATGAGCTCGTGAAATACCGACCCACATCATCAATGACGAAAAAGCAAAAAAAGAAGAAATCCAAACGTACTGAACTTCAAGTGAAACGTCAAAGTCTAATAAAATTCCTGTAACTGCTGGACCAATGGCAGATCCAAGAACTATGGCTGCCGTTGCCGCTGCCTTTATTGAACCAAGATGCTTGGTTCCAAAAAATTCAGCCCAAAAAGCATTTGGAAGTGTCGAATTTGCTCCAGACGTAATTCCTAGGAAAACAAAGCCTAAAAGTGCAGTGAATAATGTGTTCCCGAATGCAAATAATAAGAAAGCTATTATCATAGGTAGCTGGAAATAAGGAATTAATCTTACTGTTCCAAGCCGGTCTAATAAAATACCAGACATAACCATCGAACCAATTGCAACCATGGTATAAATTGGAAACATTGCAACTAATTGAATATGCTCCCAACCCTTGATCTCAGCAAAGTGAACCTGAAGAAAAAAGAATACTGTATTAAATGCTGACTGGCCTAAAAGTGCAGGCATCATAAACCAAAATAGGGGATGAGTTAAAGTTTGTTTTCTTGTCCAATGGCGCCCATGCATCCCTTTAGATTGACCTTCTTGGGCCATTGATTGTGGGCTTCGCTCTTGGCGTAATAGCCAAATTAAAGCTGGTATAGAGATTAGAGCAATTAAGGCTGCTATCACCCAAATTCCCTGCCATGCAAAGTAAGCTAATGCTGTAACAAGTAAAAGTGGAAAGGCTGATTCACCTAAAGAGAAACCAAGATTTGCTACTGATAGTGCTTTGCCGCGATTGATGACAAACCATCGTGACATTGCAACATTGGCAATATGTGTCGACATTCCTTGACCTGTTAAGCGCAAGCAGAAAATAACAATTGGCAGCAAAGCTACCCAAGGATTAAAAGCCATAAACAGGCAGGATGCAGCTAATGCAGCAAGTACAATCGGCCCCAATTGCCTTACGCGCATTATGTCTGTAAGCCCGCCCGCCCAAACCATAACAATTGCTGAAGCAAAAGTTCCAAATCCATAGATAGCCCCCCAGTCACCGTGAGAAAGATTAAATGTTGATCTAATTTCGCCTGCAAAAATTGAAATAAAAAATGTTTGCCCAAATCCAGACATAAGCGTGAGTAAAGCTCCAGCTGCTAACCATCGGCTGTTATTGATTAAAAAATTAAACACTAGTAAATTTCCGAACATAAATATTTTTTAATAAAGACCTATTTGATAAATTAGTATTCATTTAGTTATGCTTTCCATATTAACATTTTAATATTTTAATATTTTAATATTTTGATAAGTCTAGGTGATAGCTTCGCCATAAATTTTTATTAACTAAGAGCTAATATGGGGAGAGTTGTTTGATGGCTATTTTATCATCATATAGTGATTCCACCATCGATTTTAATTGCTTGTCCGTTAACAAATGCACCATCCTCTGAAGCTAGAAAGGCACAGAGGCCAGCGATTTCATTAGGTGTCCCGAAGCGGCCAGCAGGCTGTCGGTCAATAAAGAATTTAACTGCCTCGTCTTTGCTTCCCATCTTATCGGCTAGTTCTTCTATTCTTTCGTGCAAACTTGGGCTGTCAACTGTTCCTGGGCAAACTGAATTACACCGAATACCTTCTTTGATATAATCAGCTGCCACAGCTTTGGTCAGGCCAAGGACGCCACCCTTTGTTGCGCCATAAGCCGCACGTTTTGGAAAACCTTTAATTGAGCTTGCAACTGAACCAATTGTAATAATGCTTCCACCATGAGCTTTCATCTTTGGAACAGTAGCACCAAGAACGTAATAAGCGCTATCAAGCGTGATGCTACATGAACGGCGCCAGTCCTCTGGGCTACATTCTTCAATTGTGCCTTGATGCACATAGCCTACAGCGTGCACCAAAATGTCAACTTGATCAAACTGGTCAAAATATGACGTAACCGCAGTGCCATCAGTAGCGTCAAGAATTGCAGTTTTTGCACCTATTAATGTGGATACCAAGTCACCGTTCAAGTCTGATGCATAAACATTTGCACCCTCAGCCATCAATCTTTCAGCAACAGCGCGTCCAATGCCTTGTGCAGCGGCTGTAACAACGGCAGTTTTTCCTGCAAGGCGTTTAGTTAAATCCATTTTCTATACTCCTATAGTGCTATGACAGTCTGAGTTTGCTCACCCAGCCCATCGATTCCTAATTTAATATTATCACCAATATTCAGGTATCTGGGTGGATTCATGCCCGAACCAACTCCTGGAGGCGTGCCAGTACAGATAAGATCACCAGCCTCCAATCGCATAAATTCAGACAGATAACTTACAATGGTTGGGATGTTAAATATCATGGTGTCTGTATTTCCTGTTTGCATGCGCGTTCCATTTACATCAAGCCACATAGACAGAGAGCGCCCATCATTTACTTCGTCACCTGTTACAATCCAAGGTCCAGTTGGGCAAAAGTTTGGAAATCCTTTGCCCTTAGCCCATTGTCCTCCACGCTCCAATTGCCAGGCACGTTCGGACACGTCGTTGACCAAAGTGTAGCCCAAAATATGGTCTAGAGCTTGGGCCTTAGAGATGTTTAGGGCTGGTTTTCCAATCACGATACCGAGTTCAACTTCCCAATCTAATTTAGTCATTTTTGGGGCAAATAAAATTGGATCAAAAGCGGCACAAAAGGTGCCAGAAGATTTGTTGAACAGAATAGGTTCATCAGGAATAGCCATGCCAGCTTCAGCTGCGTGGTC
>TARA_B110000114_G_scaffold30380_1_pt1 | contig 10303 bp, 1 predicted proteins | sample TARA_B110000114 | Tara Oceans TARA_B110000114 (sample SAMEA4397311) | marine metagenome | biome: Polar Biome; feature: [SRF] surface water layer (ENVO:00010504); material: water (ENVO:00002006), including particulate matter (ENVO:01000060) such as... | depth 5 m
AAAATTTATACCCACACTTCTAAAGAATATGATTTCCAACTTCTATAACTACTTGATCCTAAACTACTATATGAACAAGCTACCGCTAAAGCATAATTACCAGCAACAGTATTAGAAGGGATTGTGTAATTTACATTAAAATCTCTATTTCCACCAAAACTAGCATTTGGTGATGTAAATCTAGACCAACTACTACCTAACCATACCCAAAATTCACAATATTCATTATAAGTACCACTTGTATTAATTCTTCCAATTAAATTTAATACATCACCTGGTTTTGCTTGTATTATTAAATTCATATATGCTACATTATTACTAGACCCTCTACCTGCAACACCTCTATTATCAAAACTAGTTGTCCCTTCCGTACGAGAAGTATTATTAGCATACAGTCCTGTTATTATTTCGTATCCTGTATTACCTAATCCTCCAGAAGTACCCTTGTTTGGCGTTTGATTTGGTGGATTTGGAGGACCAGAACTTACTGGCACCTGATAATAAAAATCAGAAAAACTAATTGCCGTATATGGTTGAGAATGTGTTGGTATATAAGAAACTCCTGAAACATATCCACCACTAGCAATAGCAGATGGAGTACCTAAATTAAATTCTAAATTATAGTTTATTTGTGTAGTTTTATTGTACCTTATTATTATTATACCAGAACCACCGTCGCCACCTTTAGCTGTACCACAATTCCCACCATTACAAAATCTACCATCGCCTCCATCGCCCAAATGTTGAGTACCATTTGTAGCAGTTGTATCACCTAAATAATCACCACCAGTGGCATATACAATAGATGTCCCGGTTATATCAAGAACTCTCCCCGCCCCATTAACCCCTGCGCCACCGCCAAAATCAGCATGAAATCCAGAACTTCCACTTGGATAATTCCATCCATCGTTACCACCTTTTACATAAGAACCTGTTGTATCATCCCATACTGTATTACCTTGTAAACCTTGACCACCCGAAATATAATGACCTCCTCCTCCCCCAGAACCACCATTTTTAGCGTCGTCGGTAATATTTTGAGGTGCACCAGCACCGCCTCCTAATCCCCGCATGATGATATTATCAATTGTAATAATATTATCAGCACTATCTGTAATTAAACTGTCAAAACCTTTATTATGATAAATACCACCATTACCTACTTTAATTTTATAAGTTATATTTGCTAGTAGATATTGTGAAACAACATATACCATTCCGCCAGCACCTCCTCCTCCTGATTTATAACTTGCGCCATTTGGAGTACCACCGCCACCTCCTCCACCAATAAGTAAAATATCACAAATAGTATTTTCTGAAAATGTTAAATCATATGAAGTTAAGTTACCACCAGTATTTTGAAATATAATTGTATTACCATTATCAATTGTATTAACTGGTACACTTGGAGTAATTACAGGTTCATTACTACCACCGCCTCCAGAAGATGTATAATTAGATCCATCAGCATTTTTAAATGTTGCGTATGATTTTGTTTGGTATACACCTGCTGCTGTTGCGTTAGCAATATGTACGAACATATGTCTTTTATTTCCATCATAATTATTCATTGAACCTTGTCTATTATAAGTTTGAGTTATAGTATTCGCCTCATTTGTTCGTACAAAATCAAATGATACAGCACCAGCGGGCACTCCATGATTTGGAGCAGGATTAGCCCAAATAAAACCAAGATATCCACTACTAATAGAATTGCTTGTTTTTTCGGCTAATTTAGTAGGATTTTGATCTATATCTTGAGGGGAAAAATACTCTGTAGATCTTAAAGCTTCTCCGTCAGATATATATGTACTTGTAAAATATTGCCATACTTCACTATTTGATGATCCAGAAACAGTACTAACTATATTACTTTCGGATAATGTAATATTTCCATAACTCAATTCCATACCATCTTGATTATATACCATAATTTCCCATGTACCCATATCAGCATCTAGACTAATATCGCTTTTATCCCAATATATTTTTAATTTATTGAAATCATTTACCAATGGTTTTGTAGCACTTCCAACAAATTCAAATTCAATATAATAATTACTATTAATTGTAACTTGTCCTACTAAAAATCTTGAATCTGGTGTATCTAATTGTTTTGAACCATTTATCCACGCATTTAAAGGTGGTTCTGTATTACTATTTGGATCACTTATTGTATTCATATTTGTACTTATTGTTATTTCATTATTTCCAGTTCTTCTATCTCCTGTACCCCAATCTCCTAAACCATCAAATTCAAACTCTCTTATATCAGCATTTACATCAGTTGTACCACTAACACCTTTCATTCTTATTTTACTAATTCTACTAGTTGATACATTAGGAGTACTATTTGGACCACCATTATAATATTCACTAATTGATAAATTATTAGCACCACCATATTCAGTTTGTATTTGGGATAATGAGATTGTTCCACTTGTTTGCAAAGGCATTCTTATTTATTAAAATATATTAAATTTATAATATATTTTCTAAAAAAAAAGTACATATCATAAAAAATAATTAAATTTATAAAATGTTTTCAAAAATATATTATAAATTAAGATATGTACTTTTTAATTGATTCTAAATCATTTTTAATTAATTCTAAATCATTTTCTAATTTATTATTTTTTATTTCTAATAATTTATTTTTATTATTCAATTCTTTAATACCTTGTAATAAAACTGGAACCAATCTGTCATATTTTAATGTTAAATAATTTTCACCTGATTTTGATATATTTTCACCTGATTCTATATCATATTCCGAATCAAATGGTGCTAATTCAACTAATTCGGGATAATATTTTTTAATTTCTTGAGCACTTAAACCAATTTGTGATTTATTATTTTTAAAACCCAAATTATTTGCTAAATCATTATTTTCATATTTAAATACATTTATATTATCTAATATTGATAATACATTATCAATACTATCTGTTTTATTTTTTAATCTTTCGTCCGAATAATATGCTGTTATATCTCCTGGTACTTGTAAATTACCACTAGCATCAATAGTTGTATTATAAGTTCCACCTGTAGTAAATACTAATTTTTGAGGATTGTTATAACCTCTTATTCTTGTTTTAAAATCAACATTATCAACTGAACTAAAATCTATCCATCCGCCATTATTATTATTTGTTCTTAAATCAATATAAGCATATGTTGAACCAGATATTCCCATATTTGCTGATATTGCAGATCCACTATTTGTAGAACTACCAACATTTGTTATACTAATTCCATCATTACTGCTACCACCTCCACCACCGTTTGCGGTTATAGAAATACCATTTACAGTTAAACTATTACATTTTATCCCACCATTAACATCTAAATTTGTACTAGGAGTTGTAGTTCCAATTCCAACATAACCTTGAACTATTATTCCATTATCATATTTAGTACTATAATATGAATCACCAATTGACATACCGCCAACAACACCTACATGTGATTTACCAAAACTACCACTTCCTGGATCTAATATTATTCCAGTATCAAATTTTAACATCAATTGAGCATAATTTCCAGACCATGCTTCAGAAGTTCGATAAATACCATAATTTGTATTATTATGCCAATAAATTCCAGAATTTGTTGCACTAGTTGAAACATTATCTCCAAATGTTATTTGTCCAGTAGTAGTTAAATCTAATGTTCGTTGTGGATTTGTTGTACCTATACCAATTTTTTGATCTACATATAAATTATTAGTACAATGCACATGTTTAGTTCCTGAAACTTTAATAGTTGTTGATTCTGTCATATTCCACCCCCCTGAATGATCTTGCCAATATATACCACCATTTCCTTTTAAATAATACCAATCTGTACTCCAAAAAGCACCATTATCTAAATCTATAGCTGCTCTAGATACATTATCACCAACAAATACAATTTGATTTGGGTTTGCATCGTTATTAATATAATAATTATTACCAGAAGTATTAGTTGACCAATACATACCCCATTTTGCCACAATATTTATTCTCCATAAGAAATGACTAATATCAGGACTTGAAAGCATTGTGCCTTCATCAGCAACATTTATAGATAATTTAGCATCTTCATATGTTGGCGTAGTTGATATACCAACTCTTGTATCAGATGCTTGAAGTGATATACTATTGTTTGTTCCTAATCTTATTAATCCGGAACCTTTTGCTTTTAAAGTAAAGTTTTCGTCCGTGTTTGTACCACATTGTGATATACCATTATAACCAAATCCTAAACCCTGTGATCTATTCGTATGTTGTACGATTAAACCCATTTTACTTGATATAGTATGATCACTTATCGCTCCTGTTATTGTTACTATACTTCCATAAGAATATGCCAAACCAGTAATAGTATTACTATCATTATAAAATATATCAGAAGTACTTGTACTTGGTGATGTTGTTGACCATAAATCACTTCCACCTGTAAATGCACTTCCATTAACATTCAAACTTGTACAATTTAAACTCCCATTAACATCTAATTTATAATTTGGATTAGTAATTCCAATACCTACATTACCTGTATTTTTATCAATTTTCATTCTAATATTTCCTTCTGCTTTTCCACCTCCAGACACATAGAAATTCATTCCATAACCACTCCCATAATTATCAGCATCAATACCATATAAATAATTACCCTCATTATTATACAATGATAACATACCTCCATAATCACTTGACGTTCCTCCTGTGCCGTTCTTTCCAAAATCTAATTTATAATTTGGATTAGTAGTTCCAATACCAACATTACCACTTGTAACTTTTAATCCTCCAGTTATTCCACTATTTAACAAGGTTGTAACATTAGAATCTACATATTGTGTAATATCCGAATTAATTGTTGTTCCAGTTACTGTAATACCAGTACCACCTGTATAAGTAGTATCTGTTATTGCTATCGCTGAACCATTAATTTTAAAACTTGATCCAGATGGTATATTAATATCACCATTTACATCTAATTTATGAGTTGGACTTGTAGTTCCAATACCTACACTACCATCATTATCTATTCTCATTTTTTCAGTTGGTGAAGTATTTGCAGATGATGTTCCAAACGCTAAATAAGTATATCCATTACCTGTATGTTGTGAAAATATACTTGAGAAATGATCATTGTCGCCTCCTAAATAAATTCTAGCACCTCCATTATTTTGCCCTGAAGTACCACCCCTCAATGTTAATAAATTATGAATAGAACCTGTGCCCCCCTTATCAATATGTAATACACTTGCTGTTTCGTGTCTATTAGCAGACACTGCACCAATACCAACATTATCACTAGAATCAATAGTAAAAACTTTTACACTTGAACTATTATAAATTTCCATTATATCATGTGATGTTGTATCATGTGTAATTTTTAAAGAAGGTCCATCAGCATTAGTACTTGTTATTTCTAAATTTTCGGTGGTATATGTTGTAGTATTAATGTTTGTAGTAGTACCGGTAACAGTTAAATTTTCTGTTGTTAAAGTACCGCTAATATTAACATCTCCATTAACATTTAAATCAGCTCCACTATTAGTTGAATCAACTACCCAATCATTTCCATCGTATTTTAAAAAACCATTAGTAGTTGGAACTGTTAGTAATGTATAATCTATAAGAGCTGTTGCTGAATTAGTTATATAAGTATTTAAAGTTGTTTCTACCAAAGTTACACTATCACTTAAAGTAGTAACACTAGTAGATAAAGTATTTAAATCAGACTTCTTTGCATATTCATTTAATACGGACATTTTTAATCTAATATATGTAGTTCCGTAATAAACTTCAAATTGTGAAGATAATAATGCTAATACATTTGTAGTCGTTGGAACTGTATCAGTTGTTGCTATTGTAGAACCATTAATTTTGAAAGTAGAACCAGAACTTATATTAATATCTCCATTTACATCTAATTTATAACTTGGAGTTGTAGTTCCAATACCAACATTAGCATTAATATTAATATCAGTATTATTAATAACTTCAATATTACTTGTTCTATTATCAATATTATTAATATAATTTGATGTATTAACGATATCAATTGCTGTAGAATATAATGTTGATAATGACGGAATTCTGTTAATATTTAATATACCTGTGTTAATATCACTTGCGTCGTGTTTATGTGAATATTGTGCAAATGAATTTGTAGTTATAGAAACATTATTATTATATTTAACTAAAGGAGTATCAAATGTTAGATTATTTGTAGTTATTTGTGATAAATCAACAGATACAGTATTATCAACATTAACTAAAGGACTTTGAAATGTTAAAACACTATCACCAGAACCATTAATAATATTTTGTATTAATGAACCTTGAATAACGGTAGTACCAGCATTAGTAAATGTAATATATGAAGATAATTTAGAAGATAATTTATAGTTTGATTCAAATATCAATATATCATTTTCTTTCAAATTTAAATCGACAGTACAATTTAATGTTGAAGAATCATTTCCTTCATATGCTGAAATAGGAGGCAAATAGAATGTTCTAATATATCTAGAATTAAAACCACTTCTATCTAATCTAATATGTAATTCGCAAAATTCTGTCGCAAATTCTAAATTAAATATTGCTGAAATTTTAATAGTAAATATTCCTATAAAAGGTACTGTTATTTTAGTATATTCATCAATATTACTAATATAAATTGATGAATTATCAATATCACCACTAACATTAAATTGTAATAAATTATTTAATTTAGTAAATCCAATAGCTGTTGATGGAATAGTACCAATATCAGTTTGTTCATCGTTATATAATGTAAAATAATTTTCTGTTGTACCATATACCCGTCTAATACCACCTCCATTAATTAAAATTAAATCACCACTTGATACTTTTTCTGTATCAGGAGTTGTAATAATATAATTAGATGTATTTGTTGTTTTCAAAGTATACTTAAATATACAAATACCATCTCCACCATCTCCTGAATAAGTTCCAGAGTTCCATCCACCCCCACCACCGCCATAACCATAGTTAATACCATGTGTATTAGTTCTTGAATTATCAATAGTATTTATACTACCTATACCACTTTTTGAATATCTATATGATGTACCCGATATTGTATATATTACACCATTTGAATTTCCACCATCACCTGATTTACTACCAGAAATAACAGATTCACCGATAGTACCAGTATAAGTTCCATTAATAATTACATTACCATATTGAGGATAAATTACATTCCCACCAGAAGATGTTTCCAAACCTCCTCCTCCACCAGAACCACCAGAACTACCATCGATATTTTGATAATTACCTCCTCCACCGCCACCAAATACAATAGTTCCCATTACATCAGTATATATGCCATTATTACCTATTTTATCAATTTCTCGTTGTACTTTATCACCTCCTTTACCAACTCTTACTATATAATTGTTATTAGGTAAGAAATTTTGACTTTTATATAAAATACCACCTCCTCCACCTCCCCCCCCTAATGTACTTCCACCAGAACCACCGCCACCAACTAATAAAATATCTGAAAATATACCTTGTGGAATACTTACATTATAAATAGTTTGAAATTTAGATTCATATAATATTTTTATTTCATTTGTTGATAATACTTTGTTATAAATACGGAAATCATCTATTGAACCATTTAAATTTTGTGTTGTTGAATAACTACTTCTACCCAATACTTTAACATTATATGTTCTATTGGGTGGACTAAAGGTTATATTTATAAGTTGATCAATATTATTTAAATAAACACTCCATAGTCCTGATTTATTTACAGAAAATACTAAATTATTCCACATATTCATATTACATGGTATTGTAGCGGAACCATTTGTTGTATTTTCTTTCCAATAAATATTTATTTCATTTAATAATTGATTTCTCATTATACCTAAACGATATTCATTTTCGGTATTAAATTTAACAGTTTGATAAGCAAATTCTAATATTCTACCATATTCTTGGGTATTTGAATTCATATTAAACCAAATTGAAAATGATAATCCGTCGCCAGTATTCCAAATATTATATAAATTAATAGTATCTGGAAATTCTAAATAACTTTCACCATTTGTTCCATTTAGTAATACAGAACAATTGTCATATATTTTATTTTGATATGTTAAATTTGTATTATAATTTGTTAAATTATGATTATTACCTGATTCATCTTTATAATTATATTCGAAACTATATTTTGCTATTAAATTAGTTGAATCAATTTGTAATATAGGAGAAATTACATTATATTTTGGTATTATTAATGTAGATTTATAACGGATTATTACAATACCAGAACCTCCATTGCCTCCTTTATTAGGTGTTGAATAAGAATCACCGCCACCACCTCCACCTGTTCCAGCACCACCATCTCCTCCAATCCCTTCGTGTGTTCCGACACCTGTTCCGCTATCTCCATTAGTTATACCGTCAGTTCCACCACTCCCTCCATAATTTAATGAACCTCCTCCACCACCACCACCTCCTTTACCTCCTGACCCTGCTAAATTTTCCCAATGGATACCTCCACCACCTCCTCCCCAATGATAATTATTTCCATCAATATCAATCTGAGCACCATCAGCACCATTATAGTTTGTTGGTGTTATCCCACCAGCACCTCCTCCACCTCCTCCAATATAACCAACACTTGTTGTAGAACTTCCACCAGTTCCTCCATAATATGTTGAATTATTCTCTGTAATAATAGAATTATATACCGGTAATAGGTTAGAACCACCTATTCCATCATCATCACCACCATAAACACCACCTCCACCACTTCCTCCGTTTCCTCCGTTTTTATGTGTTGCATTATTATTACCTGCGTTTCCACCATATCCTCCTCCAAAAACTTCAACAAAATCATTCAATTTACCAAATGAACTACTATAACCATTTTCACTATTTATAGATTGATAAGCACTTGTAGGTGATGCTGTAGTCCCTCCTTTACCTACCTTTATAGTATATGTATCAGAAGGTAATTTGTTTTGTCCATCAAATTGATAATACAATACACCACCTCCTCCACCACCTCCTCCATTATCAACTCCACCAGACCCACCCCCACCAACTATTAAAATATCACATTCAGTATCTTCAGGGAAATTAACAGAATATTCTGTTTGGTCTTGTATATTATATAATTGTGTTATTTCAGCTTGTGATAATACTTTATCGTATATACGGAAATCATCAATTATACAAGTACTACCCCACCCACCAAGTACTTGTTTTCCAATATATAGAGGTGATGTAGGAATATTTACAGTTGTATAACTACCTGATGCTTTTTCTAAACCATCTACATATATTTTAGCAGTCCCATTTCCAATTGTATATACTATATGATAAAAAACCCCTGTGTTTGTAAATATATTAGTTGGTCGTAATTCTAAACCATTATAAATATAAAATGAAAGTTTATTATCTTCCACAAAAGTTCCTCCAAATTGATTACCATTAATTGATGGTCCTTGTCCCCATATAAAATCCCTTGTTGCTCCTGTTACTGTTCTTTTAACCCAACAAGATACAGTTCTTGTTGTATTCATATCAAATGATGTGAAATTATTGGTTGTTTTTACCATATCCGCTGTATTATCAAAATATACACCATTACCTATAAATGCTGTATCTAATGTTGTATCTGTTTGTGTTAAATTGTTACCATTACTACTACTATCATTATAATCATCATCAAACTTATACCAAGCTTTCAAATTAGTTGAATCTGCCGCTAATGTCGGGTAAGCATTTGCTACCGCATATGGAAATGCCAAATATTTATAATCATTCTCAATAACTACTGGTGTTATTTGTTCTTTACCATATAATTTTAAACTTGTATGTGCGAACCAAGTATCAGTATCTAATTTTAAATATATTTTTCTAATATATTTAAAAGGTGCTGGTGTAGCAAAAGTTTTATATTCTATATCTACTAAATTACCAGGAACATTCAATACTGCGTCTGGTGCAACTATACCAGATGGAACGTTATGTATTACAGTCCATACATTTCTATCATTACTTCCACATATTATCCACTCTTCCAAACTTCTTACATTTCTATTAGCATCACCGTCAAGCATTCTAAATGAATATTTTGTTAAAACTATTTTATTTGGCATTCCTACTTCAACCCATATTCCTCTTTGACTTGAACCATCGGAAAATATTGTTAAATCATGATTGTCATACCCTGTAAGATTATATAATCCTGTTGCGTCAGCAAAATTATAAAATTGTATATAGTAATTACTTGTATCATTTGTAAATAAACGATAAAACTT
>TARA_B110000114_G_scaffold173855_1_pt1 | contig 10278 bp, 10 predicted proteins | sample TARA_B110000114 | Tara Oceans TARA_B110000114 (sample SAMEA4397311) | marine metagenome | biome: Polar Biome; feature: [SRF] surface water layer (ENVO:00010504); material: water (ENVO:00002006), including particulate matter (ENVO:01000060) such as... | depth 5 m
ATTTAAAAAGGTTGTTGTAATAATTACAAAAAGCAAAATTAAAGCCAGAATTATGTTTTGCTTATTAATAATACTACCCCTAGTTTTAATAAATAAAAACACAAAGCAAGAAATTAAAGTAATAGTAGATAAATAAACATTACCAATGCCTTGCAATAAAATGAAGTTGAAAGGAATAGTAAATAATATTAAAAATAAAAGTATTTTATGTCCTAATTTCATTTTCAAAATTGACTATAGTTTCAAATGATTGATATATACTTCTTTTAACTTTTATTTTGCTTGAATATATTGCAACTGTTTCTAAATTAAAAAATTTAGCATCAATTAGCGCTGTTGAAAAAAAACTATACGCTTTTTGACTTTTATAAAACCCCGATATCATGTTATCAATAATCTCAGTATTTTCAGGGAGCTTAAATTTTTGAATTCTTTTTTTACAATATGGATGCTCTTTGATATAAACTTTATTATATTTTTTTGACAAATATTTTATGGTTTGTTCAATTAAAATATTTTCATTCTTTTTACTACAAAGTCTAGAATCTGATAAACTTTGTAATAGTAGTATTACGTTATTATTAGAGTTTGTGAAATTTATTTCATCCTTTTTTAATAGGTAAGATTTAAGAAATTTTAAATTGACTTCAACATCTTTAGCTCCCCAGTTCTTTGTATTTATCAAAAATTCTTTTTCTGGATTTCCGTAAACTATATATCTATTTACCTTTAAACTGCCAAAACCTTCTCCAAAGGCAAATATACCAAAACAAGTATATATTATCTTATTTATCACCTTTTTAATAACAGTATTAAAAAGGCTACTTTCTAACGGAAAAATACCATGTTGAAGTGCTATAATTTTTAATTTTGGTAATTTTTTTTTTAAAGTTGTTGCACCGGTAAAAGCAATATAACCCTCTGTATTAGATAAATAAACTACATCAATTCCATTCTCTTTTATAAAACTAATTTCATTTTGTATTTTTTTATACAGAGACGCCCTATTGATTAATCTATTGATTATGGTTAATAAAAAATTTCCTTTAATCTCATTCTCCATATTAAAAGTCGAATAAGACATTTTATTTTTATCAGCTAACCCTATAAACCTGGAGTTCATCGATTTTTCAAAAATAACTAAATGCTTTGTTTCCATTTTTTATATCCAATAAGTGATTTGCTGACTAATATAAAAATATATGTACCTATAAAGCTGTATGCTACTCCAAAAATTCCAAAAATTTTGATAAAACAAATTGTTAACAATACATTAAGTATAAGAGCAAAACCCATAGTATACATAATGCTTTTTTCATTTTTTGAAACATAGAGGTAAATATGTGGTATTAAGGAAAGGTTAAATAAGACAAAACCAATCAAAATCAGTGTTAATAAATCTGTATATTCCAAAAGTTCTGTTTTTCCTGTTAATTCAATCACTATATTTTCAGTAATTTTTATAAAAAACACCAATAGAAAACTAAACCCTATATTTAACTTGCTAAATTTTAAAATTATCTTATTAAATTTAGTTTTATCAATTTTATATTGGGCTATCAATTCTGGCAAATATATAAGATAAAAACCACTTACTATAAATATATTTATAACAGACCCCATAGTATACAAAAATGAATAAATACCAACATCTTTAGAACCCAGTGTTTTTCCCAAAATAAATTTATCTGAAAACTCTATTCCTTTTACAAATAATATTAGGGTTAAAAAGGGTGCTAACCTGTACAAGACTTCTTTTACCTTTTTAAAACTTAATTTTTCTATCTTTAATTCTTTGATACTAAATAAAGTCTTATTAAAGGTTAGTATTGCTAAAATTAAAAGTAGAAAGTAAGATAACAGCATTATTAAAAGAATATTATTAAAATCTAATGGGTGAAATAAAAACCTAAAGCCAATAACAAATATTAAAAAGAAAAAACTTTTATAAATAAGCTGCAGATTAGCTTTTCTAAACTTTTTGTTAATCATTAAATACCTATAGATTTCTTGTGATATGTAATCGAAAATACCAATAAAAAAGACGAGAATAAAGTTTAAAACATTTGTTAAATGTGTAGGTAAAATAGTGTAAAAGCAAATGGCATGCACAACGATTAATATGCTTAGCGTTGTTAAGAAAAAATTAAAATGAAAACTATATACCCCATGCTTGTCAGAAGAAGATACAATATCTCTATTACTAATGTTGTAATATTCAAGGCCAAAAATTGTTGTTGAAAAAAGGATAAAATAACTTATTAATTGGAAATTTCCGTAATCAGAAAGTGTAAGTTCCTTAATCAAAAAACCTATTAAAAAAAATTTAGAAAGAATGGATATTGACCTAGTGGCGATACTTTCGATGCTGTCTCTCAAAACTTCATATTTCTTTAATTATTAATTTCTTTCAACATATTTATTTGATTTTCAAAATCATAGAATTTGGTCTTATAAAAACTCTTTTTGTATAAAAATTTCCCAGTGCATGCAAAATCAACCTGCTCCTAATCAGTCAGATTTAATAAAATTTATTTTATTAATTATACTAAACATAATACAATCTTATTAAAATTTGATTACTCTTCAAAAGAGTAAATCTCTTTTTCTTTATTTGCATTCAGGTTTTTTTTAATTTCCTGAAATGTTAATGTTTTTTCTATTCTCCAACTAATCTCGGAGCTTCTTCCTCTAAAACCATACTGACCTGTATTTATTTTTTTTATAGCGATTTGAGGGAGATCTAATTCGGAAATAAAAACTTTTCTTCCTTTTAAATCATATTCTTTAACATTATTTTTAAAATCAAATGATAAAAAATTTTGGTTTCGGTTTAAAACACTGCGATCTTTAGGGTAAATATGAACAAAAAATTTACTTTCTTTTTGCACTTCATTTATTGTGCTTTTTTTTAAATAAATAATTTTAGGATGGTTATTTATTTTCGCTATGTATATGTAATAAATACTGTCTTTATATACTGGAAAGAGTTCTAATAGCTTCTTATAGTCAGTTATTTCTTGACTTTTATTGTTTAAATAAATATCTTTTTTAAAAGATGCTCTTTTTTTTTCTATTTGAAAAAAAAATATAAGAAATACACCTATGAAAAAAATTAACTTAATAAGTTTATTTTTAGCTCCCATTCACTTACCCTATACTTTATTTAAATTAATTAATAACTCAGCCATTCTCCAGTCTAATTCGGTATCTATATCTAAAGATGATATTTCGTCCATTTCATATTTTATTATTTTCGAAAATTCACTTAGGTTTTGTTTTTTTAGCGCATCTATATTTATAATATAAACAGCTCCATTATATTCATAAACTTTTGGAACATCTTGACGCCGACTATAGTTACCTTTCTTTGATTTTTTTAGATATCCATTGTCGTCCTCTTCAAACAAAACATAATATGGGTTTGATTTAGTAAGACTTACAGAAACCACCATATCTAAATTACTATTATATAATTTTAACGCTTCTTTGATGTGAGTTGCCGTTCTAAAAGGCGATGTGGGTTGCAACAAAACTAAAGTATCAAAAAAATCGTTGTTCTCTTCACAAAATTTTATAACATGCATTAAAACATCATATGTTGTAGCTGTATCTGAAGCTAAAAAATCTGGTCTAAGATAAGGTATTTGAAGTCCGCTGCCTTCCACTGTTTTTTTAATTTCTTTATCATCTGTGCTCACTATTATATGTTTGTCTTCAAAAACAGCTCTAGCTGCTTCTATAGTATAATTGATTAGTGGCTTACCATTAAGTTTTTTTATATTTTTTCTTGGCACTCCTTTAGAGCCGCCTCGTGCTGGTATTATAACTATAGGCTTCATTTAGAATTTAACTTTATGAATGTCTTTTTGTGCTTTTTCAAAATCTTTATGTTGACCTATATCAAGCCAATAGCCAGTCAATGGATAAGATATAACTTTACATTTGTTTTCTATGAGTTTTTCCATTAAATCGGTTGCGTTAAAAAAAAAGTTCTTTGGTATTAAATCTAACCACTTCTTTTTTATCAAATAAATACCTCCGTTAGAGTAGTATGTGTAAGTTGGTTTTTCTTTAAAGTCTATTATATGCCTATCGTTAGTTTCTAGAACAGCGTAAGGAATGTTTACTTGATAAGGAATAGTTACTACTGATAAATCTGCATCTTGATCAATAAAATCAACAAAAAAACTTTCATAATCTAAATTTGTCAGTATATCTGAGTTAGTGATAAGAACATAATCGTGTCTAAAGTTTTTAATTTTTGATACGGCCCCTATAGTTCCTAAAGCAGTATCCTCCCATACATAGTCTATAAACTTGTTTGTTTGTCTACCGTCACCAAAATATGCTTCTATCTGCTCTCCAAGATACCTCACGGAGATCCAAAAATTATCTATACCATATAACGCCAATCTTTCTAAATTGTGTTCCATTATAGGCTTGTCTCCGACATTCAAGAGTGGTTTTGGTGTGGTTTCGGTAAGCGGCATAAGTCTTGTCCCTTTACCTCCTGCCATAATAACCGCATCTAGTGGCAGATAAGAACGGACTATTCCAAAATTCACAACACTTATGATATGGTCTTCATCATCTAAAACAGGTAATATGTTTAAATTTTGGTTGCGGTATTCTATTATTTCTTTGAGTTCAGATTTGCCTTTTCTTATAAACTTAGGGTTCTGCTGTATTACGCTCAAAACCTCTTCTTGTAATGAAATGCCTTTAATAAGACCGCGCCTTACATCACCATCTGTAAGAGAACCTATGAGCTTATCATTGTTATCCACTATAAATAAAATTGCATCTTTTGCTAATTTATCTAGCTGAATAAGCGCCTTCTTAATAGAAGTATTTTCATTAATAATATGTTGTTTGTAATTAGTCATCATTGTATATCTTAAGTTTGTGAATAACAGTTTTAGAAACTTCTACCTTGTAGTACTTATTTTTTCCTAAATAATCTCCTGTCTCGCTGTATTTCTTTGTTTGTGAAATAATTTGATTTGCGTCAAAAGGAATGTCTACAGTGTTTTCGCTTTGCAAACGCCCTTTTTGTCGATCACCAACGTTAAGCACATACTTCTTAAAAGATGCGGCTTCTATAATACCACTTGATGTGTTTCCTAACAGTAATTTAGAATAGTACATGGCGGAAAAATAATTCTCTTTTCCAAAGTTCTCAATTAGAATTACCTTTTGAGAATATTTCGATTTAAGTTCGTAAAGACTTTCGCGGAATAAGGCACCTAAGGTGTCTGCGTTTGGCATTGTTACCACAACATTTAGAAAGTTGGTTATACCTGCAAGGGCTTTTAGCATTTCCTGAGCATATCCTTTGTTTTTTAAGACACTTACAGTTTCAGGATGGAATGTAACTAAAGCATAAGGTGCTTGTTCTATTTTAAATTTTCCAAAAAATACTGTTCTTTCTAATGGTACAAATTTTTCAATATTGTCTAAACTTAAAGAACCAACAGTGTAAACATTATCATTAGTACCAATTAGGTCAGTGATCTTATCTGTGTATTTTTGTGTCGCTGTAAAATATAAAGAAGATGCTAGTGTAATTTGGTGTCTGTATATATTATCTATTGCACCAAGCGTAGTTTCACCTCCATAAAAATGTGCAAACTTTACTCCAAAGGGAATAGCTGCTTGCACTGCTGCGCTCATTTCGAAACGATCTCCTAAACACAAGACTAAATCGTAGGTGTTTTGAGCCCAAAACCCAGAAAATTTTAAAACTGTTATACCATAGGAAGTGGAAATAGCTTCTTCGTTATCATTAGAAAGCAACACGCTAATGGCATGTACTTTTCCAAAATTAAACTTTAATATATCATCAATAGTATGGCCTTGAAATTTAGAAAGATGTGTTCCGAAAGCTATAATTTCAAGCTTAAAATAGTTATCTTCTTTTAAAAGCTTTAAAAGCGGTAAATAAATACCATAATCTGCCCTTGAGCTTGTTAGTACTCCTATTTTCATATTAAATCATCTTCTTGATAGTCAACCGATGCTTTAGTGCCAATTACTTTATCCCAAAGCATAGGTGAAAGACCATTTCCTGGTCTTTTTATCGTTAAATTATCCTTTGTAAAAAGCTCTCCTTTTTTAATAGGTTTATTAGCAACTATACTCTTTCTCGCTACCGTTTTATTTTTCATTTCACTTACACTTGGTTTTTTTATACCGTCACCAAATGCTCTTTCAATATTTCTAATAGCATCTACCATAGCCTTAAGTTCATTAGGTTCTAGTGAGGCTATATGATCTGGTCCCTCCATTGTTTTATCTAATGTAAAATGCTTTTCTATAACCTTAGCACCTAGAGCGACTGCAGCTATAGGGATTTCAATACCTAAAGTATGGTCTGAATAACCAACATTAACTTCAAATTGTTCTTTAATACTTAACATCGCTCTCAAATTAACATCTATCATTGGTGTTGGGTAATCTGTATTGCAGTGCAAAATAGTTACGTCACTTAAGTGTGACCCTGATTTTAAAACAACATTAAGAGCATCCTCAATTTCTTTCATTTCTGCCATTCCTGTAGAAATAATAACAGGTTTTTTTAGCTCCCCTATTTTCCTTAAATAAGGTAAGTTGGTAATTTCACCTGATGGTACTTTAAACAAATCTATATTCAAATCATTTAAAAATTCGATACTATCAATATCGAAACCTGTTGATAAGAACTTAATGTTTTTGGTTTTACAATAAGAAATGAGTTCATAATGCTCATCTTTGCTTAGCTCTAGCTTTTGAAGCATTGATAGTTGCGATTCTGTTTTATTGCTAGTATTTGCTTTTTGATAAGACGCCTTTTGAGCATTTTTACTAACTAATTTTTTAGAATTAAATGTTTGAAACTTAACGTAGTCAACACCTGCTTTTGCCGCCGCATCGATTAGTTGTTTAGCTATATTTATGTCTCCGTTATGGTTTACACCTGCTTCAGCAATTATCAAAACTTTATTTATCATAACTATTTTATTCTTCGCGCTGGATTTCCAACCCAAGTTTCATTATTATTAATATTTTTAATTACTACTGAACCTGCTCCAATAACAACATTATTTCCTATGGAAACACCTTCTTTTACAGTAGCATTAGCACCTATAAACGAATGGTTACCTAACTTTACGTTGCCTGCAAGAACGGCAGCTGGGGCTACGTGTGAAAAATCACCAATTACACATTCATGCTCTACAATTGCACCAGAATTTATAATAACCCCCTTACCCACAACAACCAAACTATTTATAATTGCCCTTGGGGCTACTAATGTTGATATATTTATTTTAGAGCTGATTGATACGGATGCTGTTTTATGAACTAACTTTGTTTGCTTTAATTTCAGCAACTCTATTAATGTAATCATTTTTTTTCTTAAAATATTAGAGCCTACAGCAGGAAATACGAAATCTGATTTAATGATTGAACATAGATTTTCAAAATCTTCAAAACCACTATAAATTAAGTTATATGGATTGAATTTTAAATCTTCTTTATCAAAATAGCTTTTCACATAGTCCCCATTGGAAATAGCAGTATCTATGACTACATAGGCATGCCCGGAATAACCCAATATATGAATTTTTTTACTTTCTAACACTGCTCGGTATATTAACAACTCTATTTTGTAACCAAACTGAATTTTCTAAATCTCCTAGTTGTGAAGATGCGAACATAGGTAAAGAATTCATTAATTTCCAAATAGGTCTTGTCATCACTCCATTTTTGTTACTTTCTTCTAAAAATTCATTTCTTTCCTTTGCACTATTAAATATCAATGCATTAAGCCAGTAATTAGACTTAGCCTCATTTGGTTCTTTAACAAAATGAACAGCTTTATCTTTAAAGAAATTTTGATACAATAAGGCTAAATTTCTTTTTTCTAATAGCACCGTAGAAAGATTTTCAATCTGTGCACAGCCCAATGCTGCGTTCAGATTAGGCAACCTGTAATTATATCCAATCATATCATGCTCAAAATCCCAAACATGTGGCTTCTTTGCTGTTGTTGTAATATGCTTGGCTTTTATTGCTAAACTTTCATCATTCGTAATAATCATTCCCCCGCCACCAGTTGTAATAGTTTTATTACCATTAAAGCTGAGTGTTCCTAATAGTCCAAAAGTACCTGTATGTTGATTTTTATAAAAGCTACCTAAAGATTCGGCGGCATCTTCAATAATATTTAACTTATATTTTTCACATACAGCGCGCATATCATCCATACGAATTGGCATCCCAAAAGTATGCATAGGGACTACTGCTTTTATTATTTTTTTAGTAACTTTATTAATGCACTGATTATTTATAATCTTTGTATTATGTTTCAAAAAATGATCTAGTTTTTCTGGAGATAAACCAAGCGTTTCTTTATCTACATCTACAAATATAGGCTGCGCTCCAATATAACTAATGGCATTACAGGTAGCAATAAATGTTAACGGTTGTGTTATGACCTCGTCATTTTTTGACACCCCTGCCATGAGCAAAGCAATGTGTAATGCTGATGTTCCATTTACTGTAGCGATGGCGTATTTAGCACCTGTAAACTTTGCTACCTCAATTTCAAATTGGTCTACAAATTTACCAACACTAGATACAAACGTAGAATCAATACATTCTTCTAAATACTTTTTTTCATTTCCTAAAAATCTAGGTTCATGTAAAGGAATGAATGAGTCTGTATTATAAAGCTCTCTTATAAAATTTATAGTGTCTTTAATCATATATTTTACATCTTACTATCTAAGTACTTCCCTGTTTCTTTATGACCAAAATTTGGAATCATATAATGAAACAAATCTACAATTTCTTTTTTACACCAAGATTTTTTATGTTTAAGTCGGTTTATAGTTTGTTTAAAAAATTGTAGTTTTTCCTCATCATAAATTGCTTGATTCTTAATAACTCCTAGGTTTTCAAAACGTGACATATCTAGCACTTCATATTCTGTGAAAAATTCTTCAAAATCTTTTTCTCCTGTGGTATCACTATTAGTGAAAAGACAAGGCCATTTACCCTGCTCCGGAAGTTCTAGCATTAAGCTTCTCGCTTCATCTTCATCTTTACATAAAAACGGCTCTAAATTTTGTTCTTTTAAATATTTAGAAGCAATATCTGAAAAAGTAATAAGATGCAAATTCCCACTTAATTTTGGAAAAAAAACATCTCTATTTTCACCAAAAATACAAGACATTAAACAAAGTTCACCAGATTCTTTTGGTATTACAAAATATCGTTTAATGTCGTTTGGAGCGACAATAGGTTGTCTCTTTTTTATACGCTGATCAAAACCATGTAACAATGAACCATCTGAAAAGGCAACATTTGCAAAACGTGCTGTAGAAATTTTTATTAACTTACTCTTTTGCATTAAAAACATTTCCATGATACGCTTGGATGCCCCCATCATATTTACAGGATTAGCTGCTTTATCTGTTGAAACACAAAAGTATTTTTTCACTCCTTTATCTATTGATTGTTGTATTGTCTTAATTGTATTAAAAATATTGACATCTATCATCCGCATTAATGTAAACGGATCTTTTTCGCTTCTTACATGTTTAAGGGCAGATAAATTTAGGACATAATCATAAATTCCGTCTGCTTTTATGAAAGCATCATACTCTAAAGAACCAATATCTAAAGCGAATGTTTGAAAATCTCCTTCAATATAACCATAAGAACTTCGTAAATCTCTAACAACCTCTACAAGATTATTTTCGCTTATATCTACAACGTGAAGTTTTAATGGTTCTCTTTTAAAAATTTCCTTTACCACTGCCTGACCAATAGACCCAGCTCCTCCAATTACTAGAAAGGATGATGAAGAAACAATGGTTTTTAAGTCACTTCTATTATTTATAATGTCTTGAACAAAAAGCTCTTGCTCTCTGCCAACTAAGTTGAGTTTATTCATTTATAATTTTATTCTAAATCTAAGTTATTAAATCATTTTACTTGTACATAAATTATATTAAATTCCTTAACACGAAAGAAGGATAATTTTTTAACTTAGGAAATTAAGCAGAACTAGTAATTAGGTATCTAAAAAATGAGTCATAAAATAGCATTTTTAAAAGTTGGTAATTTTAAATCCTTAACAGAGAATAAAACATCTTTATCTTCTAATTTCCAATCAATATTTAAATCTTTATCATTATAAATTATCCCATCTTCTGCCTCTTTATTATAATAATTATCGCACTTATAAGAAAAAACAGTATTATCCTCTAAAGTAATAAAACCATGTAA
>TARA_B110000114_G_scaffold17792_1_pt1 | contig 10270 bp, 12 predicted proteins | sample TARA_B110000114 | Tara Oceans TARA_B110000114 (sample SAMEA4397311) | marine metagenome | biome: Polar Biome; feature: [SRF] surface water layer (ENVO:00010504); material: water (ENVO:00002006), including particulate matter (ENVO:01000060) such as... | depth 5 m
TTTATTAGAAAATTTAACCTTAAAACAGAACATGCTGATTTTTTTTGTGACGGAGTTCACCCATCAAAAAAGACATATCAAATTTGGGCGAGGGATGTTTCAAATTTTATAACACATTCAAAGGAAATTAAAAACGCCTTACAACAAGGGGTATAAAACAACAGCTATTAATAGCAAACTTCAAAGCTTCTCTCCTATCTTAAATGTCCGACAAATAAAAAAATAGCTATATGTTAGTCCAAAAAGTTAGTGCCTTTTTACTCGCTTCGTTTTATACACAAGACGTAGCCAATTAGAATGAACAGACGAAAATTCATAAAACGAACATTTTGGGGGTCAGTTGGAGTTGGATTTTTGACTGGACTTTACACTTGGCAAATTGAACCTTTCTGGTTGGAATTTGTGAAACGTAAAATGCCAATTGCCAATCTTCCAGAAAAACTGGTTGGAAAAACACTTATGCAGATTAGTGATATTCATGTAGGCAATAGATTTGACTATAATTATATCATTGATGCATTTAAAAAGGCACAGAAATTTAACCCTGATTTTGTTGTTTATACAGGAGATTATGTTAGCTATGAGAATGGAAAGCAATTTGAACAATTAGATGAAGTACTGGTGCACACAGTTAAAGGAAAAATTGGGACTGTTGGAATACTTGGCAATCACGACTATGGAAAAAATTGGGCTGAACAAAATGTAGCGGATAAAATTTCAGAGCAATTGACAAATGCAGGAATTGAAGTACTTAAAAATGACCAAGTGGATATTTCGGGATTGAACATAATTGGATTTGATGATTATTGGGCCTTGAATTTTGCACCTGAAAAAGTGATGAGTAACTATAACCAAAACAAGGCCAATTTGTTGTTATGTCACAACCCTGATGTTTGCGATTTAGACGTTTGGAATGGATATAAAGGTTGGATTCTTTCTGGACATACACATGGAGGGCAATGTAAACCGCCATTTTTAAATGCACCAATGTTACCTGTTAAAAATAAGAGATATTCACAAGGCGAAATTGATTTAAATGACGGCAGAACCTTATATGTTAATCGAGCAGTTGGACATTTATGGCAAGTGAGATTTAACGTCAGACCTGAAATAACAATTTTTGAACTTGAAAAAGCATAAAAACAACTACCTACAAGAGTGTCTATGAAATCATTGCCACTTATCGGCAGGGCTACGCTTGATATATTAAACGCCGTACAACATTGAAAATAGATGAAAGAATTAGTTTCTACTAGTTGGCTCAAACAAAATCTAAACAATCCAGACTTGATATTGCTTGATACAAGTTTGGCAAAGACCGCTGATGGGGAAAATTCTAAACACAAAGACTTGACAATCCCTTCAGCTAGAATTTTTAACCTTAAAGACACTTTTTCTGACAAACATAGTGCTTTGCCAAACACAATGCCGTCAAAAAAACAATTTGAACTCGAGTCCCAAAAGCTTGGAATTAGTAAGACTTCTGAAGTTATAGTTTTTGATAACCTTGGAATTTATTCAAGTCCCAGAGTCTGGTGGATGTTTAAGACAATGGGGCATGATAAAGTATCTGTTTTGGACGGAGGTTTAAAAGAATGGATAAAAAAGGGGCTACCAACCCAAAAAAAAACTCAGAAAACTTATGAGGCAGGAGATTTTGAAGCGAGTTTTAACGAGGATTATATTATCAACTATAATTCAATTAAACTAAATTCCGAAAAACAAACCTTTACCCTCATAGACGCTCGATCAGAAGGACGGTTTAATGGTACTGAGCAAGAGCCAAGAAAGTATTTAAGAAGTGGCCATATTAAAGGTTCTATAAATATTCCATTTAATAACGTTTTATTTGATGGGAAGTATAAGTCAAAAGAAGAGTTGTATAACCTATTTTACAGTAAATGTAATACTAACAAAAAGTTAGTATTTAGTTGTGGATCAGGCTTGACTGCTTGTATTGTTTTACTCGCGTGTGAACTAGCATTCACAAAAAGTAAATTTATTTATGATGGTTCTTGGACTGAATGGGCAGAGAAAAATAATTTAATAAACGTTGACTGACACCCTGTATAATTAATTGTTTGTTGAGAGTTTAAAGAATTTTAGCACAATTATAAGCTTTCTTAAAACTATTTATTTTACAGCTTTGAGTGCATTCGCAACTAACTACACCCAACTTGTCATTAATGGGTGTGCAATTGTAAATATTAATGGAACCTATAATTTTCGAAATAACATCTGAAGACACTCTAAAAATCCGCCATAAAGTTATGTGGCCCTCTAAATCAATTGATTATGTTCGATTATAAAATGATAACAAAGGAAGGCACTTTGGTCTATTCATTAATGACAATATGATCTCAGTGATTTCTTTATTTGTTGTAGATAAAGAAGCCCAATTTAGGAAATTTGCGACACTAAGTGATTATCAAGGAAAAGGATTTGGCTCAATATTACTAAAAGAGATTATGAGTATTGTTAAACAAAGTCCCATCAATAAAGTATGGTGTAATGCACGAACGGATAAGTCTAATTATTACAGTAAATTCGGAATGACTGTAACTGATAAATCGTTTGTAAAAGGAGGAATTGAATATGTTATAATGGAGAAAGCACTCGATTAATTAGACAGCCTAAAAAATGAAAAGCTATGGATTCTGTTCAAGAAACTAAGTATTCCAACTATCAGGGAATAATTCCCTTTCTGTTTTTATGTTTTTTCACTCTTGGAATTTTCCAATTATATTTTTTTTACAATAGTTGGAAAGCCATTGATGATGGACAAAATAATAAGATTAGTCCTGCAATAAAATCTATATTTTATATAATTTTCAATTTTTATCTTGTTGAATCCTACCTGACTCTTACTAAAAAGACAAGCCTCTTATATTCATTATTCTTTCATTTAATAGTTCTTTTAAATAGTTGCTTTAACCTGTTGAATATGGTTGATGAAGGGAATTTAATTTTCTTTACACTTTCAAATATTGTTTTAATTCCCATCCTGAATCTACGGAACTCTTACTTTAATAAAACGAAAGAAAACATAAAAAAGAGGAAATGGCTGAGTAAAGATGATGTACGATTTATAGTTTGGGTTTGGATTATTTTCATTGTATTGATTTCAATCGAATTGATTTTTAGTAATTAAATGACTCGTTTAAAATCAACTTAATTTTAATAAAAACAAACTCTTTAATAAGTCAAAAACCTATGTGTGTGATTGTGACGGAATTGGTTGCAATGCTTCCACTAAAAGAGCTTTAAAAATGACAAAACTAGGGTTTAAAGTGAAAGAGCTGAAGGGTAAAATCGAATGGTGGAAATTTGATGGCTATGCGACCAATGGGACTCACCCTTCAAAAAGGGCTCAAATGGAATGTATCTATTAAGTCTTCGGAAATAGGAATTATTCCGTTTATCAGCTTAAAAAACACAATACAAACGGTAACAAATAGTGAGAAGCCAGTTGCCGCCAATTTCTAATGCTGCGGTTCTCCCCTAGCCCTTTTAAATAAACATAATGAATTTGAAAGGGACAATACGCAAATAAATATGACAAAAAACCTAAAATAATATTTGTCAAAAAATCCGATTTTAAATATTTAATCCAATTATAAGCATGAACTCTAGAAGAAATTTTATTAAAAAAACAGCTCTTACAGGAGCAGGTATTTCCTTATTACCTGCGGTCACATTTGCTGCAAATTTACCTACTTTTAAACAAAAACTAAAACTCGCTTTTATTGGGGTTGGGTTAAGAGGTACAAACCATTTAAGCAATGCCTTGCTTAGAAAAGATATAATAATTACGGCCATTTGTGATATCGATGCAAAAAGAACCGACATTAGTTTACAAAAAATAAAAGATGCGGGAGGAATAAAGCCTAAAGTGTTTGGCAAATCAGAGTACGATTACAGAAACTTACTAGCACTCAAAGAAGTAGATGCTGTTATTATTTCCACTCCCTGGCTATGGCATACAAAAATGGCTGTAGATTCTATGAAAGCTGGAAAATACACCGGTTTAGAAGTCTCAGCTGCCAATACTTTAGAAGAGTGTTGGGATCTGGTAAATACGCATGAAGAAACGGGCTCTCATTTAATGATTTTAGAAAATGTAAATTATAGAAGAGATATTTTGGCCGTTTTAAATATGGTAAAACAAAATGTGTTTGGCGAATTGGTACACTTTAGATGTGGCTATCAGCACGATCTCCGATTTGTGAAATTAAACGATGGGAAAACACCCTATGGAAAGGGAGTTGAATTTGGCGAAAAAGGAATTTCAGAGTCTACATGGAGAACACAACATTCTGTACTTAGAAACGGAGACGTTTACCCTACACATGGGGTGGGTCCTATTGCAACTATGTGCAATATCAATAGAGGAAACCGATTTACTTCTTTAACATCTAATGCTTCGAAAGCCATTGGACTGCATAATTACATTGTAAAACACGGCGGAAAAGACCATCCAAATGCATCCATTAAATTTAAACAAGGAGATGTAATTACCACCACTATAGAAACCGCACAAGGAGAAACCATTATTCTAACACATGATTGCAATTTACCAAGACCTTATTCTTTAGGGTTTAGAGTACAAGGAGCTAACGGGTTATGGGAAGTAGATGGAAATAGGATTTATATTGAAGGAACATCCAAACCGCATCTTTGGGATGCTGCGGATAAATGGTTACAAAAATACGACCATCCTTTATGGAAAAAACATGGCGAATTCGCATCAGGCTCTGGGCATGGCGGTATGGATTTCTTTGTCTTGAACGCCTTTGTAAATTCGGCAAAAGAAAATATTGCACCCCCTTTAGACGTTTATGATGCTGCTGCTTGGAGTGCTATTACACCACTTTCTGAAACCTCTATTGAAAACAATGGTGCCCCACAGGATTTCCCAGACTTTACAAGGGGTAATTGGGTGAAACGAAAGCCTTATCATTGGATAAAAGATGAGTATTAGTAGGGTCTTAATAGATTTAAGTACTTCAAATCAAATAAACTAAAAACCACAAACTATTTCAACAGTGAAAAAAATCATCTCATTAGCTCCTGCAAGAACTTGTTTATTTGGCGACCATCAAGACTATTTGGGGTTGCCTATTATCGCCTGTGCCATCAATCGGTATATAAAACTAACTGCTATTGCAAAGACCGACTCCATTTTTCTAGTAAAATTAGTAGACATTCATCAAGAAAGAAGGATTGCTATTAATACACCACTAAATGACATTGCTAGTGAAGATTATCTTGTAACAGCTTTAAAAGTTGTAAAAAGATATGGCTGTATCCCTACAATAGGATACACCATTCGTATTTCAGGAAATATCCCAATAAATGCCGGCTTGTCTAGTTCTTCTGCTCTAACCATTGTTTGGATTCAATTTTTATTAGAAGCTTTTGGGTGTTCCCAAGAAATTACACCAGAATTAATAGCGCATATTGCTTATGAAGTAGAAGTGGTAGAGCAAGGTTCTTCAGGTGGTAAAATGGATCAATATAGTATTTGTTTAGGGAATATTATTTATTTGGAAACAGGAAATACAGTCTCCTATAAAAAAATAAACACCCCATTAACAGGGATGATTATCGGAGAATCTGGCATTCCTAAAAATACTTTATCACTCTTAAAAAAGTTAAAAAAACAAGCTTGGTTGGCCATATCAAAAGTAACAGAAATTGAAAATGACTTTAGTATTGAAAACGCTCGCATAGAAAAACTAGAGACATATTTAAGTTATGTATCGGAAGATTTAAAACCCTATTTGTATGCTGCAATTAAAAATTATGACATTACAAAAAAGGCCCTACAAGCATTTCAGAAAGAAGTAATAGACTTGCAAACAATTGGAGAGTTGATGAATCAACATCATTACATTTTAAAAAACAAATTACAAATAACGGTTCCAAGGATTGATGCCATGATTACTGCTGCTAATAATGCAGGTGCTTACGGAGCAAAAATTGTGGGCTCTGGAAAAGGGGGGAGTATTGTAGCATTAGCACCAAAAAATAAAGAAAGAGCAATTATCTCTGCGATAGTAAAGGCAGGGGCTGTAAATGCTTATGAAGTTTCGGTAGACTCAGGGGCTCGAATTATAAAAGATTTTTAAATTTAATGGAGTAACTTGCCTACCCATTCTTAAAAATTCGCTGCTGCCTAACTACTTTGTTCGATTTTCGCCTATTTTATTTTTCGGAATAATCACTAAAATTATTCTAGGTATTTAGTCCGTTTATCAGCTTAAAAATTACAACACAAAATAAAACGAATCGTAAAAAACTCGTGGCTACCAATGCCAATACATAGGTGCGGGCACTCCACTACTAAATTAAATAAACGTAAAGATTCATAGGAAAGCCCCAACCATAAACCAAATTATTAAAAACAACAATCTCTTTGGAGATGGTTGTTTTTTTTTGTAATCTTATGCCAGATTATAGACCTCAAATCTAGATCATCACATACCAATTTTTCAATTAGTAGATTTTAAATGCTGTTAGGAGTTGTTAAGGGCGTACGCCACACTTTAGCTTTTATGCTATTGGTGTGCTGGGTGTAGGTTAGCGGAGCTTTACCTAAGACTGGCTTTAGCTAATTATCTCATGGTCCTACAACTTTTAACATACACAGCTAATCATAGCCTAATTCTTGAGTACAAAAAAATAAATAGACTACTTATTTTACTTTTTTAAATTTCGTTATTGTTCTTTTCAATGTATTACCCAATTATTTATGAAAGTTTTGATTATGAAGAAGTCGAAGACACAAAGATTGACTTCATTGATTGGAAGGATAAAGCAAAATCCGTTGCTGTTTTTAAGACTCAGGGTGACATGGAGTCTGTTGGGAATGGTTATTATCGTGTTAATAAAAATTACACCCTTTAATCTGAATATCCAAAATTGAAAGAACACCCATTTTTAAAACATTCAGAAGACGTTACAGCATTGAATCTTCAGTAGACGAAGTTTTTATAGAAACAGATACAGAAATGATTATAGTAGATGGAGATTGTAATGTAGGGAACTCAAATTTAGAAAGAACGCTTACTGGAGAGTGTGGTAGCCTAAGACCACAAAAGTAATTGATCTTATAAACAAATAATGACTAAATCAATATTTACAGTTCTGCTTTTAATTTTCTGGCTAAATAAAGGATTCTGGAACTAATCCGTTTGGTGTTGCCTTTATTCAAAAATAGAATTGTTGAAAATAATTTATGTCATCAGCACAACTACTTAATGGCGTTGTACTCCTCTGTTATTAATTAAATAGACGAAAGAGCAGAGGCTCTAAATTTAATAACTAAAAATAATTTAACCCAATAAACAATATAAAATTATGAAAAAACTATTAGCAGAATTTATCGGAACAATGTGGTTGGTATTAGGAGGGTGTGGAAGTGCAGTATTAGCAGCAGGAGTTCCTGAAATAGGAATAGGGCTTGTGGGTGTTTCACTAGCATTTGGACTTACAGTTTTAACTGGGGCCTATGCTTTAGGACATATTTCTGGGGGTCATTTTAATCCTGCTGTGTCTGTAGGATTATGGATTGGAGGAAGATTTAATAAGAAAGAGTTACTGCCTTACATTGGAGCACAGGTACTAGGAGGAGCAATGGGAGCGACCATTTTATACTTAATTGTAAGTAGCTCAGCTGATTTTTCTGGAATAGGTTCGACTCCTGGGGCTTTTGCAACAAACTTTTATGATGCCAATGTATATGGGGTAAACTTTGGAATGGTAGGCGCATTAGTAACTGAAATTGTTATGACATTTATGTTTTTAATCATAATTCTTGGAGCAACTCATAAAAATGCTTCTCCGGGTTTTGGAGGAATGGCTATTGGCTTAGCGTTAACTTTAATTCACTTAATAAGTATTCCAGTAACAAATACGTCTGTCAACCCTGCAAGAAGTACGGCCGTAGCGATATTTGCTGATGCAAGTGCAATGGGGCAATTATGGTTATTTTGGGTAGCTCCAATTGTAGGTGCAATGTTAGCAGGATTAGTTTACAAGTTCATTTCTTCAAAAAATAATGATTAAAACAATGGCTGACACTTCATATAAAATTCCAGACTCCAACGAAAATCCGTGCAAAGTCAATCAGTTATACTTAATTATGAATAGACTGTTTTTTATAACCTTTTTATTAATCCCGATTTTTACACTCTCTCAAACGGAGGATGAAAAACTAAAATCTGATGTGTTAAACTCTTTCGAAGCAATCAATACATCGGATTATGAAACAGTATTAAACTATTTGCCAGATTTTGTATTTGAAAATATCTCAAAAGAAGAACTCCTGAAAAGCATGTCATCTGGAGGAGCAAATACAAACATCCAAAAAGTTACAACCATTAAGATTGACACAATCATCAGAATTGAATCCGTGAAATATGCAAGATTTTATATCGACTCAACTGTTCCAACCTATGGAATAAAAACACAACAAAATAATAATTGGACTTTTATTAATTTAAATGAAGTCTCAAAGCAATATATTCCATCAGAAATTAGGGCTATTGAAAAAAACAACTAGACATGTCATCGTCAATTCCTAATGGTACATACATCGCTAATTTATAATAAACAACAAAGACGCCAAGCTAAAATATTGTGTATCAAAAGGGATCAAATAAATCAGCATTGTTAAGAGCTCTTTGATTTTAACAAAAAGTTATTTTCAGACTACACTAATCATGTAATGCGTAAAAATCCAAATAAGAAAATATGTGATCGGGAGTGCCAAAGTTTTAAGGTGAGGCAATCATTCGAACACGCAATTGTGCACATAATGGGGCACAGAAGACAACTATAAAAATTTAAAGTAAAACAGATAACATGAAAAAACTAATCACATTAAGTATCCTTTTATCGATACTCCTAAGTTGTGGATCAACAAAAAAACTCAACGGCATTCCAGGGAAGAAAATATTAAAAGGTGAATGGAAAGTTGATGAAATAGAATTTATTGGTGCCGAAGGCACTTATAAAGCATTTATGTTTGACATGGCAGACTCGTATTGTTTTAAAAACAGTATATGGATGTTCATCCCAAACAATTATACAGGAAAATTCACTTTAGCATCGAATTCTTCAAATTGTGAATCGACAACGGCTCGCATACGATGGTCCTATTTTGATTCAGATACAGAACGTTCTATCCAGTTCAAATACACGGACAACAAAAACAAATCTCTTGACCCTATGAATAGAGGGTATCGAATGAAAATAAATAGCTTAAATCCAACCAATATGAAAATGGGATTGGACTTGGAACACCAAGGGTCATCATTTACAGTTGTATTGAACATGTCAAAAATTTCAAGCAACGTAGTACTTTAATCAAATTATAATTTAAAACTAAATTTAGAAACATGAAGAAAATAATGAAAACTACCTTGGTAATGACTATTACTTTATTTTTAGTAAGCTGTAACGCGCTAAAAAATGCAAACAGTTCACAAAAAGGTGCGGGAATTGGTATTGCTACTGGTGCAATTGCTGGCGGAATTATTGGAGGCAACCTAAAAGGGGCACTCATAGGAGCTGCTATTGGTGGCGTCAGCGGTGGAGTAATTGGCAATGTAATGGATAAGCAAGCTAGAAAAATAGAAAACGCAATTCCTGGAGCTGAAATAGAGCGAGTGGGTGAAGGAATTCATGTGATTTTTGATGAGAATAGTGGAATTAACTTCGACACAAATAAATCTGATTTAACAACCACTTCAAAACTAAATCTTGATAATATCGCCAAGGTTCTTATTGAATTTCCAGACACAAATATTACCATACAAGGTCATACTGATAGTACTGGAAACGAAGTCTATAACCTTAATTTATCAAGAAAAAGAGCGGATTCTGTAGCTCAATATTTAAGCTCGAAAGGAGTGCTGATTTCGCGTTTTAATATAGAAGCTCTTGGTGAAGTCGCCCCGCGATATGATAATAATACAACGCAAGGACGAGCACAGAACAGAAGAGTAGAAATGGCAATAAGTGCAAATCAAGAGATGATTCATGATGCTCAAGCAAAATTTCGTAATTGATTAATCTGAAGCAAACCAGCGGCATTGGACATCACGCTCATGTCACTGGTATGGGGCCCTTTTAAAGTTATTTGTAAGCTGCCGAGAAACTACTCACAACTTCCATGTATTGTTATGAGACGAGATGACGGCTGCCTCTGTGACTGTGACGCATACGCCATAGACGAATGCCTAAACAACAAATAAGAAAGATA
>TARA_B110000114_G_scaffold141545_1_pt1 | contig 10262 bp, 5 predicted proteins | sample TARA_B110000114 | Tara Oceans TARA_B110000114 (sample SAMEA4397311) | marine metagenome | biome: Polar Biome; feature: [SRF] surface water layer (ENVO:00010504); material: water (ENVO:00002006), including particulate matter (ENVO:01000060) such as... | depth 5 m
TATCGTTTGGCACGTTTTATAGCATCTGCTTTGTATGCCATATAATCGCCCTTATTTGCCCAATGAGTAGCCCATCTTAACTGACCATCGAAATGATCATGGGAATGGAATCCCAACCAAATATCGGCAGCCCGATCATCATTCAAACCAATGCGATTAACGGCAATGGCTCCACGTGAAAAACCAGTAATAAAGACTGCAGATGGATCGCCTCCATAATCCAGACAGATCTTTTTTAGTTGTCTGGCGCAATAATCCATGGTTTTTGTTTCACTACCCCACCACGTAATTTCATTCCTGCGCCCATCGGCAGAAAGATAGGGCATCACTACCCAGATTGCACCCAGTGCTTTGGCATTCGCATAGCCCATGTGACCATCTTTCACCTGTCCACTGCTCCCCAAATGAGGGGCATAATTCCCCGTATATTCCACAATAACAGGATATTTCTCACCTTTCGTATGTCCTTCAGGCAAATAGAGAGAGTGATATACATTCGTACCTTCATACTCAGTCGCAACAACTTTTACACGTTTTCCGGCCTCGGGTTTTCCGATTTGCATTTCAGGTGTACGGAATGGTTTATGACCTAGCAATTGGAAATATGCCTTTGCTAATCGCTTGCCGATCTCTTGTTGGGCAACGGTACTGTAATGAATATGGTCTCCTCTATGGCTGGTTAAATCTCGGGCATCGACACAACTGTAATCATCAATGACGCGTCCCGCATTTAAAAGTGTTTGATTGATTTCATTGTAATAGGGATACTTGTCTGCGATGACTTCCATAAAAGTTCCAATGGTGGCAGAGATAAACGGTAAATTGGGCGAATCCAAATCTGAACGAAGGCTATCAACCATTGCTCTCAATTTGGTTTCATAAATCTTATACCGTGAGGCTTTGGCATCGGATTCCCCTTGAAGCCAGAGTACAGCTTTAATATTAACTTTGACATCGGCAGGAAAATCTTGCATTGCTTTTTTAGCACGTCTAATAGCCTGTTTATACAGTTCCTTTTCTGGCATCCACAGATCAAACCAAGCACCTCCTTTGGCACAGGGGACGAGTGCTACTAAGGCAGTCGAGTCCTTTTCTACTAGTGCTTGGGCAAAATCTAATCCTGGCCCTACCCCGGCGTTACTTTTCCCATCGATCAAGTCAGGTACACCAGCACGAATAGGGCTTAAGTATTCTTGATATTCGGATTTGGATTCTACTCCTTCTTTGTTTTGGGCAGAGACGCTTGAACACATAGTTGTGCACAGCATGATTACTGCTACTAGAATTTTTATAAAATTGCTTTTCATGTTCTGATTTATCTTAATTATTTAACATTTATCAATTTTACAGGACCTATCAATCCAGAAGGTTTCAGAGGACTATCTTTTTTATAAAATTTCACAAACGCAAATGTTTTACGTTCCCCGTCGGGACTTTTTCCACCGTTTTTTACCCACTCAGGAACTTTCGATTTCAGATTATAAATAGATCCATGTTGCGTGGAAAATACTTCTTCATCCTGCCAAATAGTTTTATGCAGTCTAACATAATTTTCCGATTCGGGATATTGCTCATCTCCGATCAAACGGTTAATCAACAGGTTGGCTACTGTTATTTCAATAATATTGTTACCGTTTTTCAGATAGTCGGTAATATCTATTTGATAAGGTTCTGTCCATGCAGTACCTGCTTCTATCCCGTTTAGTTTGATGTGCGCTATTACCTCCACTTTTCCCAAATCAAGGATAACCTTTCCCTTTTCAGACTTTTGGAAATCAAAGTTGTTACGGTAAGTTGCCAAGCCTGAAAAATATTTAATCTTTTCATTCGGGTGTTTATCCCAGGAAATAAGCGTTTCAAAAGTTACTTCCTCGTCAGGCCCCCATTGCTCGCCATTGTTGTGATTGGGATGAAATTTCACCTTCCATGGTGATGTAATCTCTGTTGGTTCGTTGTACTCTGTCTTTTGAAGAGTTGGCTGGTCTTTGTCCGTTTTTTTCTCAAAGACGATAAAATAAGCTTCATTTGGCTCTAAGGTTAGCGGAATTTTGGTTCCGTTTTCGGTAAAGGTAAAGGATGTCACATCCTCACATTTTCCGGTTTCGGGATGCCATATTTCAGGTTGTCTGCCTTTTAATCTGAATTCAAGTGTTGTATTAATCTCACCTTTGAAATGATTGGCTATGAAATAAATATCTGCATCGCCTCTTTTACGGTGAATAAACCCGATTTGTTCTTTGTTTTTATCCGGAACAGAAACATCAGGTGCTATGCCTACCACTTCGCGGAACGTACCTTTTGATATTACTACGCCTTTACCATAGTTATTTTTAGAGCTGCTTCCCCACAGTTTTTCAGCAATATCTTTCACTGTTGTTTCACTTGTAGGATAATTTTCAAGGGATGGTACGGTGGTTGGTTTTGGTCCATACAGGCGTAAACCGTTTTTTACCAATTGTTCCAGTTTTTTTGCCAACTCCTCGGTCATTTGGACCGCTTTATCAGGAAGAATCAAGGCCCGGTAACTCATACCTCCCGGCAACAGAAGACGTCCTTCTTCATCCATCTCAGCTTTTAGCAAAAGTTCCCGGCTTACCAAATCAAAATCGTATCCGGGAGCTGGTTTTAATACATATTCGCCCTCCTTAAATTCATCCACAGGCAGATGCTCTCCCCCAAAATATGCGGCGTCGGCAACAAAATGCCCTTGTTGCAAAATATATTGACATCTTTTGATATAGGTGAAAAATTCTGTAATAAGTGGCCAGAAGCTATTGTTTTTATCCATAAAACTGCCCCACCAATTCAACTGCAAGCCCGGTACGATATCAGGATAGGCCTGGTGTACAAAACGATGAAAAACATGCCGGTTGATACCATTGATAAAAGCAAGGTCAGTATAGGCTTTCCACTTGAAAGGATAGTTCGACCAACTCGAATACCGTCCATTGGCAGGGAATGATTCTGAGGCAACAATAGGCTTGTTGTAAGTATGAGCCACTGACGCAACAAATTTACAGGTTGCTTTCATCCTTGGGACATAGATATCAGTATACAATTCGTGGTCTCTGTGCTTATTGACCCAAAACTCGCCCATGGGAATATCTGCACGTCCTCCGCGGGCTAGATTATCAGCCTGAGCATGATAACTTTCCAGGACAAAATTAATACCGTAAGCCTCCAACTTCTCCGCCATATACTGGTCGTAATTTTCCACCAACAAATCGGAAATGGTACGCCTGTAATCCCAAAGGAAACGTTCGGTAATGTCCCTGTTTTCAACAATTATTCCTGCCAATGCCGGCAAATACGGTGCAGGGTCATAGCCCCGACGCTTTTTAAACTCTTTTAAAATGTCTTGTGTCCAGTTTTGGATTCCCTGCTCAAAAGAATCAACCTCAACAAACTTGAAGGTCTTCCCTGCTTTGTTGCCCATCTTCTGAACCACTTTTTCCATAAAGCCATCCCAAAAAACATCGAACGATTCACGTGAGAGTTTATCCACTTCCAATCCCATTCCACCATCACGGGCAGGATGATTTTTTGCCCCGGTAGATGTGGCTCCAAGTCGTACAATAAGCCATTCACCTTCGGGCACCTCCCATTCAAGGTTTTCTCCGTTTAGCTTATCATTTAAATAGACAATATCTTTGAAAGCAAAAGCCCCAGCTCCATTATCTGTTTCATTGGACAAGGTGATTGGAGAACCTGTTCCCAGATTACCTGTCAATTTTCTGTAATTCTTAAGTTTTATAATCTCTTTTGAAGTTACAGGCAATGCGAAAACTGCAAAGGTCATCTGCCATTCTTCGTTCTCCTCAAGTGGCTGCAATGTGATGGTTTGCTTTCCGGAACCTTTCACCCGGGTTTCGCTAAATACCACTTTTTTCATTGAATGTTCCGGAGTCACCCAGGGGCCGCCGCTCGACGACCAACCGTTGCAATTATGAATTCCAAACTCCATTCCCAGGCGTTTGGCTTCATTAGCTGCATGATCCAGTAAGTTGTAATATTCTTCTGTTCCAAAAGCCACTTCTCCTTCGGTATAGTACGACGAAACATCGAACATTAGTGCTGCCCCTATACCGGCATCAGCCATAGCTTCCAAGTCTTTGGTAATACCTTCTTTTGAGATATGTCCATTCATCCAGTGCCACCAGGTGTGTGGGCGATATTCATTAGTCGGACTTTTGAAACCGGCTTTTAAGTTGTTTGCATCTCTGCTATTTGAAACACAAGATGCAGCAATTAACACGATAAATATGATTGATATAATTTTTGTACCTCTCTTTTTCATTTTCTCCTTAGTTAATGATTTTAGATTTTTTTGATGAAAAGGCCTTAATAATTTGTACTTTTCAGATTGAAGTTGTTTAAAGTTTACGCAATAAAACAACGCAGAAAGCTAATAAATTCAATACTTTCCAATGAATAGCATTTGTTTCAAAACGAACTAAAATCGCTTTAAAAGCATCAAGCCAGGCATTAGTGCGCTCAACAACAAACCTACATTTATATAATAAATCGTCAAATAAGTATTCGCCCAGAGCCCCATTTCGTTTGTTCTGGTCAATATTTCCTTCAATATCAACTTCGGAACAATACCCCCGAAACTCCTCTGTGTCTAACCCTGAATCAGCATTTAAGAATAATCTATCGGTACGGATTTCAGAGGCTTCCAATTCTGTAATCATTTTCTGTACTGTAGGTACTAAGTTAAATGCATCATTGTGGTTGCCCGCGATTGGATCACTACTTGTTAACGGGATACCCTGGTTGTCTGTCAAAATCAAGATATTGCTTGTTTTTGCCTTTTTCCTGCCCTGGTAGACCACTGCTTCGCCACCCCGTTTAGTTGGAGTATGCGTACCGTCGAGTTGGGTACTTGACAAGTCAAGCAGGTGCTTGTTTTTACTAAGAACGTTTTGCCAGACTTCCTGCCAACTGCCATCCTTACACCACTTTTGAAAGTGGAAATAAACACTCTGCCAATGGTATTTGCACCGGAAGAATTGTTTCATCGGTAATTGCCTCCATTGACAACCTGTTTTCAATCTGTACAATAATGCTTCAACCACTTGGTAATCTTTTACTTTCGTATTATTCTTCGAATTCCCAAATTTTAAATATGGGCAAATCTCTTTTTTATTATACTTTTACTTAACACAACTTTTTTTGAAAGAATGATATAAAATATTGTGATTCAATGTTCAAATATCATTCTTTCTTTTCAACAGTTAACTTTTGACAACTTCATTATATTATTTGGTATATCGTAGAAGAATTTCTCACTATAACTGGTACTGAGGAATCTTCATCCACTCCCCACCTTTGAGTGCAGATTGGTGTGCGATCACTCCGGCAAGAGTCATGTTTAGCGCCTCACTCACACCTACAATGGGTTTTTGATCCAGGAGAATGGATTCTATAAAGTTATTGGTAAGTTGCCCGTGAGAACCTCCGTGATGACCGGGATCAACACCAAGAGGCGGCAAGGCAGGGCGAGCGCCGTTGATTGCTTCGTCGTGAGCCTTCTGACCATAGACACGACCTTTTTCACCGTGCGCATTTTTCATATCCCAGCTGATTGCCATGCGTGACATGCCACCTTCACTCGTTTTAAATAAAGCGACTTCTGTACCAAAGGGGTTCTTGTGCGCATTGTTCCCATCTTTATACTCAGCGTAAAGACTCTCTGTTCCCAAACAAGAAACTTCGGTCAATCGCTGGCCATCCGCCACGGAAACAAAATATGCCGTAGCATGCGTTGGATACCACATCGGTGTAAGAGCTCGCCGCCAGCCATTCGTATCGATCTTGCCGTTCTTAGGGTTATAACTTCCAAGAGTTCCAACATTATCATGATAGTATTCACCTTCTGAATAAATAAGTTTACCCAATGCACCTGCCTGATATTGCATTCTTTTCACGTAGAGATCCGCACGAAATGTCGATGTCTCGTTCATCATGTATTTCATGCCGCTTCTTTTGACGGCATTAAATAATGCTTCAGCTTCTCCCTCTGCTTCAAAACCAAAGACAGCTGGGCACGCAGAGCACACATGCTTGCCATGATTCAGCGCCATAATCGCCAAGCGCGCATGACTGGGTGCGTCTGTCGCAATATATATAGCCTCTATACTTTTGTCTTTGATCATTTCTTCACAAGAAGGGTATGTCTTAGGTGCACCCACTGCCTTAGCCAAAGCGGCACAGCGCACAGGATCAAGATCGGTTGCCGCAACCACTTCAACATTAGGATGATTTTGATAGAAAAAAGTTGCTCCAAATTTAGCTAGCCCATAACCCGCAATACCCACACGAATTTTTCGGTCTGATTTTGATTGCCAAACCTCCGTAGTTTCAGCCACTGGTTGCTTCGAATGTTTATCACCTTCTTTCCCAAACCCGGGAATGACATTGCCGTCAGCATCTTTAGGTAAATTGTTTGTACTTCCACAGGAAGTCAGGGATAATGCCCCAACGGCCGCTGCACCTAACCCAAGCTTTTGAATGAAGTTTCTTCGGTTTAGATTAGAATTAATTTCATTATTCATAATTATATCTTGTTTACTGTTAATACTCTATTTTTAATCATTTTCATCACAGGTTTTATTTACTTGCTCAAATTATTGCACCACACCAATCACATTTTGTTTTGTAGTGATAACTTCTCCATCTTTCTTCACCGCTTCAACCCCAAGGCTCCTTTATAATAATTCATCTGTTACCTCTTTAATGCTTCAACATAGTGATATTCTTTATGAAGTTTAATGATTTCAACCACTTCGCTGATTTCATTGATTCTGTCTTCTATATTAAGCTACCTGATGATGACCAATTCATTTTCCGGCGAGAGTTACTTTCCCTTCACCAGTTTGGTGACCGCAACTTCTGTCTAAGGTGGTGACTTTAATGTTACTTCAATCCACTTCAGCATTGAATCGACATATTCTTCGCTGGCCATACGAATTGAGGGCTTGCCATCGAGTTTCCCCGGACCATGTTTGCCATTTTTGACAAGAAGCAATTGTGTCTCCACACCCTTCTTTCTGCAGGCCTCGTGATAGCGCAGAGAATTCTCGTGATGAACCACATCGTCAGCTGTTCCATGGGCCAGAAAGGCCGGCGGTGTATTCTTGTCAACTTGTTCGTTATTTGACAAGGTGGCGATCAATTCTTCAGACGGATTACCTCCTAGTAAGAGCTTGCGGCTTACTGCATGGGTAAGTTCTGTCCTCATTGAAATCAATGGATAAATAAGACAAGTAAAATCTGGTCGTGCGCTGACTTGATCGATTTCATCCATTGCTGTATAGTCAAATGCCTCATCGTAGTGCACGCTCAAGGTTGAGACCACATGCCCACCGGCAGAAAACCCCATGGCCCCTATTTTATTGGGATCGATACCGAATTCTCTGGCGCGGCTGCGGACGATTCGCATGGCTCGTTGAGCATCCCATAAGGGAACCGGATGATTAAACGGCTCGCAACGGTACGCTACCATAAAAACAGCAATGCCGCGTTCATTGAGGAATTTTTGCATGAGCAGACCTTCTGCGCCGATGGCGACTCCCCTGTAAGCTCCCCCACAGAACAAGACCATCGCAACTCCCGTTTGCGTTTCTTTTGTAGGCAGATACACATCCATCGCAGGCACACGGATATTACGAAGGTTATCTCTAAAAGCCTTATGGGTTCCATTTTTAATGGTGGCGACTCTTTGCTCCGCTTTTTCTGCATCACCTTCCTTGGCGCCTGGTGGAGTCTTCGGCCACAATAAAACCTGAGGTATTTTAGCACTCTCTATAGCAAAACTGCTCGAAAATACAAATAGGGCTACTACCAGTGCTTTTATGATTTTATTCATGTTCATCTAAGTCTAGTTTATTATCAATGTTCCATTCTTCCTTTGAATTCCACCACGTTTTCCGCGATCGACTTGCCTTTTGTAACTGACCTTTCCGCTACTGACCAGTCATCCTTTTATAAACTTCCATTCCGGTTTCTCCCCGTTCGTTTCTTTTAGGAAAGGATTTGTCGAGATAAGATTTAACCTGATTCTCAAACGCCTTGTATTCGTCGGCGGTGATTTTCCCGTCACGATTCCTGTCAATGAATGGGAATAGCCATTCAAAATCGGGTCTGTCAACACCCCATTCATGCCAGGAAGACCACTCCGCTTTTGAGGAAGACGCGTATTTCTTCTGGTACTCTCCTTGCCGAGCGAGCGGCCTCAATGCCCTGTCTGTCAACTCCTCCTCCCAACTCAGGAATTCATCTCCGTTAAGATTGGCCCGGTGCCAATCTGGGTGCGGAAACTCCTCGTAAGAAATGTAGCCGTCCTTGGATATGTTCGAATACCACCAAAAGGTTTGGGTGCTTTGCAAGCTTTTTGTTGACAAACCAGCTTCCAGTTGTTCGATACCTTTTAGCCTTTGTGCCTCGGCAGACTGCCGCCCCTCGTCGGTTAGCAAGTGCTGGTAGTCGGCCAGCGCTTCCCGCTTAACCATGTGCATGATTCCATAGTTGCCACCACCGTTGACCAACGTGGCCGTGGCCGTTTTGCCGTCACCAGCAATCACGGCCGTAAAGATTGCCCAGGTTCTGGGTGTTTTATTCTGAAAACGATTATTACCAGGTTTGGCCTGTCGTTCCAGCACCATCATGTTGGTGCTATGCCCCTTATACCATTTTCCTTTAATAAGGCCCTGTGTAGTTCTTTCAGCAAAGGTTCTAATGGTCGATGGTGGATCGAAGGGATGTTTAAGCTGTCCATTAATTCCGGAGATTGCATCTCCGTCCTGTTTCAGGTTCAGATACATGATGCCCCTCCCTGTCGGGCCATTTAAATACATGGTTGTGAAACAGATCCATTCTCCGGAGACGTCCTCGCCTCCAATTAGTTCTTCTGAATTTTTCAACAAAAACGGCTGGCGGTTCGCGATTCTCTCTTCCAGATTGAGTTGTCTGATAATGGCCATCTCAAGTTCCGGGGTGAGGGGTTGCCTGGACTTTTCAGTAGCCGGCTTTGATTGTGCTGTAGCACTTATCATTGTAAATAATAAAAAACTGATGATTGCTACTATTTTTTTCATATGTTTAAAATTGTAAGTTTGTTATTGTAATACGTAATTCGCACATTTTTACATTTATAGTACCCAACGCGCTGCGTTGGGCTCAACTGAGTAAGGCTTTCAGCCTGAAAAAAATCAATACATTACATCCTCCAGTCTCCTTCCCACATGTATTTCATCAACAGTCATTGTTCCGCTTGTTCTTCCGTTCATTTTAAAATGAAGACGGTCGAAGGTAAATTCCCCCTTATAGCTTGCAGTTGGAGTCATATTGTTCCTGTTATCAGGATTGATATAAATATTTAAATTGTCCTGCCCGATAGTTCCCAAATCAAATTCAAGAAGCACAAGAACCACCTTGTTATCGTGTTTTGCCAGCCAGTTTATACTATCCTGTTCTTTTAATGCATCTGCCTGTTTTAGATAAATCCCATCGTTTTGGAAGCTTAGAGAAATCTGTTTTTCCGTTGGTCCGTTCCAGCCGTTCTGCACAAGCCAATTTATTTCTCCAATACTTTCGGATTCCTGTGCCTGAAACTGAACCAGCATAGATGCATATACTTTTCCTCTGGATTGAGGTTCAATAAAATAACGGGTTAGATATGCAGGTATATCCTGACTTTTACTTTTCAACTGCAAAGCACCGCCTTCCTTTGGGAAATCCCCATACTTCAGATTTTTATTTATTATCTGTATCTGCTCTCCTCCCGACACATCAGCTACAGGTAAAAACCCATCTATTAATGGCAAGGTTTTGTTCATTAATGCGGAATTGGATTCCATTGATAACGGCCCAGTTTTGTAGGCATCGTCTAGCGAAAATCCATCATAAAGCGGCAAACCGAAATGGTTGGCTGTTTGAACCCTGTATTCTATTTTATTATTACTATCAGATAAAAATGATGGAAAAACATATTTTTCTGCAGCTGTTCGACAGGTGTATTTGTCCAAATCTTTCCAAGTTTTTCCATCAACAGAACCTTGTAGTTTATATATCAGTTTATCGCTTACAGGAGAAATGGCAACAGTGGTTTTGTTTACCGAATGAGAAACCTTCAGTGCTGGTTGGTCATTGATAACCCTATCAAAACTGTGATCCACTTTTTTAGTTGCTGATCGGTGTTTGGCGTATTTAATATCCCAGTTAAAATAGCCACGATGTACTTTGGAAAAACTGGTAGTCAA
>TARA_B110000114_G_scaffold18143_1_pt1 | contig 10248 bp, 12 predicted proteins | sample TARA_B110000114 | Tara Oceans TARA_B110000114 (sample SAMEA4397311) | marine metagenome | biome: Polar Biome; feature: [SRF] surface water layer (ENVO:00010504); material: water (ENVO:00002006), including particulate matter (ENVO:01000060) such as... | depth 5 m
GAGACCTTCGCCCCCCATTCTGAAAACTCATCCCACTGCATTGAAATCTCCCACAAAGGCTTTTATCCCCCTTGTTTAACAATCAGAATAGGAGCGTCAACAAAGAGTTTTCAAACGCGCTATTATTGATAATAAAAACAAAAAAACATTAAACGCATAGTGCTTATTGACCGGGACCAAGCTAAGTGTCGTAAACTCTGCTTCTACAATTTAGATAAATAATCTGAACAAATTATATCCTAGAATTGTCAAAACTGTAAAATTTTGGCATAGTTGGATGGAGAGTGGAGAATGTTATGAGCGCGATGGACGACCTAAAAGCAAATACTTCTCTGCCCTTTGATAAGGCCCGCGCCATGTCGCCTTCTGTTTACACTGATCATAACTTTCTGGATGCTGAACTATCAAAAATTTTTTCACGAGACTGGTTTTGTGTAGGTCGGGCTGACGCCTTAGCAAAACCTGGAGATTATCTTACTCTGGACTTAGCTGATCAACCCATTTTGGTGTTACGAGATAACACTGACAAACTACGGGCAATGTCAAACGTATGTAGACATAGAATGTCCACACTTTTAGAGGGACGCGGCAGCATTCGCGCCATCGTGTGCCCTTATCACGCCTGGACATATAATCTTGATGGCACTCTTCGTGGCGCGCCCGCAATGGACCAAAACACTGCCTTTTGCAAAAGTGATGTAGTGCTGCCAAATGTTGCATGTGAAGAGTGGCTTGGCTGGGTATTTGTTTCCCTAAACCCAGAGGCAGTTCCCGTGGTAAGCGAGCTAGAACAAGTACAAAATTTGGTCGGAGACTTTGGGATGGAAAACTATACTGAGACCTTTTTTGAAACGCACGTATGGAATACTAACTGGAAAATTTTAGCGGAAAACTTCATGGAAAGTTATCACCTTCCCGTCTGCCACGCTGGAACTATTGGCGGCCTATCCAAGCTGGATGAAATGATTTGCCCGCCTGGATCGGCTTCTTTTAACTATCATACCATCCTCAAAGACGACAAATTAAAAATTGCCTTGGCACACCCCAATAATAAGAATTTACAAGGAGATCGCCGTCGTATGACTTATCTTCTAGCTATTTATCCAAGTCTTTTAATTACCCTCACCCCAGGTTATTTTTGGTATCTGAGCTTACATCCTAAAGGGGTTGGACAAGTGCAAATCGCCTTTGGCGGTGGAATGAGCCCAGACTATGTTGACGATCCAGATGCACAAGCACATTTTACACAACTCAAAAAACTACTCGACGAGGTAAATGTTGAGGACAAAGGTTGCACAGAGAAAGTTTATCGCGGGCTTTGCTCGGCAATGGCCACACCAGGACATTTGTCACACTTGGAACGCCCAAACTACGACTTTGCACAATATTTAAATAATAGGGTTCATAGTGGTGCTATTTAGATCCCAGCCACAAGGCGATGAAGCAAGTTCGCTAACATCGTATCACATGCAGCGAGTTGAGCTTCCGTTATAAATTCGTCCGGTTTGTGACCTTGCGCCATGTCTCCTGGCCCACAAACCACAGTTGGCACACCCAAGCTCTGGTCGAACAGGCCTCCCTCTGTGCCATATGCTACCTTGATTGTGCCATTCGCTCCCATCAAGGATTTGACGAACCCAACCACAGGCGCGCTAGATGGTGTATCCAGTCCCGGATAGGTATTGAATACCTCGATCTCAATATTAGCCTCAGAAGCTACATTCCTAGCAGACAGTGCAATTAAATCTGCGGCTTGTCTCAATTTTTCTAAAATTTCAGCTGGATCATCCTGCGCCAAATTTCTGATTTCAAAATCTAACTCACAGAAATGGGGGACTATATTTAATGCACCACCACCTGCAATCCTACCGACGTGCAGCGTTGTATATGGCACATCATAATCTAGATCTTGAACCACGCCCAATCGCAAAACATCTTGCACTTTCCGTAATTCTGTAATGAATTCATTTGCTAAATACAGGGCATTTACTGCAAACGGAGCTAAAGCGGAGTGACCAGCACGGCCTATACATTTGGCACGCGCAGCTATTTTCCCTTTATGGCCTGTCGCTACCGCCAAGCCAGTAGGTTCCCCAACAATGCACATCTGCGGACGAATTGGCGCGTTACTGAGCATGTCAATCATAGATCGCACACCAATACAGCCAATTTCTTCATCGTAAGATAAGGCTAAGTGTAATGGAGTTTTTAGGGTTTGAGTGGAAGCTAATTTTGCCGCGTTCATCATTGCCGCAATGAAGCCTTTCATGTCGGCAGTACCACGTCCAAAAACCTTACCATCTCTCTGCGTCATAGAAAATGCTGGTACCGTCCACGCTTGTCCAGTTACAGGCACTACATCCGTGTGGCCTGACAGCATTACACCACCAACGTCTTGCGGCCCAAGGGTAGCAAATAAGTTGGCTTTGCTCTCATCTACATTTGGAATAATTCTTACAGAAGCTCCAAAAGTTAATAACTCAGACTCTACCCATTTTATCATTTCAGAATTTGTGTTGGCACTTGTTGTATCAAATGACAGGAGCTTTTCGAGATAGTCTAACGTAGACATTGAGTACCCTTCACTGTTGGTCTAGCCCTATTTTAGTACCTAGGGTTACATTAAGCCACATTAAGTTATTGCACCTAGGGTCTTATTTGGTGAAGTACCATCCAAATAAATTCATAAAACAAAAAAACGTCAACGGACACGCCTTTGCATCGTAATCTCTGTCACTCTATCATAGCCAGGATGACAATGTTCGGAAGTTTTGACAAATCCAATCCTTGTGAAAACCCTTTGGTTTTCCAGCAGCTCAATCCGTACTTGCAGCTCTAGACAACCAACGCCATGATCTAAAGCAATCGTATTACATGCCTCGACCAACGCCCTGGCTGCACCCTGTCCACGTACACTAGGGTCCACAGCCATTTTTCCGAGGTACATTGCATGAGGTACAGCAGTGACCACCACACAGGCAATGACAGGCTTGCCGAGTACAACAACCGAGCCAACCTCAGCTATCCTAAACAATTCCTCAATTGTCAGACAATTAATCGAGCTGGGCGGGTCAATTCGTCCAGCCATGAAGGCAGATGAAGACTTAAGCAGCTGAAACACCTCCGACAAGGCCGCATCATGCGGTTTAAGAATTCGAGCAGAGTTACTGCTGAAAAATAGATTACGTTTTTGCACTCTTTATATTACTCGGTTTGGTAGGTCCTGTCCCGCCACAAACGCTATCAGGTTGCGCACAGCCATCAAACCCATATTAACCCGAACTTCATGTGCTGCGGTACCAAGATGCGGCAATAGCGTAACGTTCTCCATATCCTTCAAAGCCTGTGGCAGGTTTGGCTCATCTTCATAAACATCTAATCCTGCCCCAGAAATTTGACCAAGTGACAGCGCCGAAATTAGAGCCGCCTCGTCAATTATATCACCGCGCGCAATATTCACTAAAATAGCATGAGGACGGAGAGCACTTAAAACCTCAGAATTAATAATATGGTAAGTTTCTGGCCCTCCAGGAAGTGCTAACACAGCCACATCACATGCTTCCATCACCCCTTTTATTGTTTTTAATTGTTTGCAGCCTTCAATAGGTTTGGTGGAACGATTATAAAATACAACTGGCATACCAAACCCCAGCCGACATCGTTGCGCGATGGCTTGCCCAATACGCCCCATACCAATAATACCAAGTGTTTTCCCAGACATGTGCATGCCTAAGAGTTGAGTTGGGTGCCATCCACTCCAACTATTAGAGCGTACAATTCGCTCACCTTCACCTGCCCGCCGGCAAGTCATCAGCATGAGGGTGAGAGCGATATCAGCAGTGGCGTCAGTTACAGCACCCGGCGTGTTCGATACTGCAACTCCAGCTAGCTTTGCCGCGTGAACATCTATGTGGTTATAGCCCACCCCAAAATTGGCCAAAAGCTTGCACTGAAGTTTAGGTTGGCCCTCAAACGCTGTACTTGAAAAGCTATCACCTAAGGTTGGAATTATAGCATCATAGTGGAGTAGAGCGGCACGTGTCTCCACCACATTCATAGGGTATTTTTTTTCTCTAACGGAGACATCAAACCGTGCTTTAGCAGCTATCACAACTTCAGCTGGCAATGTGCGACTGATCAAAACACGCATCAAAACAGCCGTTCACCAACTGGGACGTCTTTATCAGGACTAAGCAAAACAACTTCACCATCAATATCGGGAACGCCTAAAACTAACACCTCTGACATCACCTTGCCAATTTGTCGGGGTGGAAAGTTCACGACCGCCATTACCGTTTTACCTATCAAGGATTCTGGAGTGTAATGTACTGTGAGTTGGGCAGAGGATTTTTTTTCTCCTAATTCGTCACCAAAATATATCCAAAGTTTAATCGCGGGCTTTCGAGCTTCTGGAAAAGGTTCTGCCCGTGTCACGGTACCTGTACGGATATCTATCGCCATAAATTCGTTAAAAGAAATTTCAGCCATTGGAGAGTTCTTTTGAGCGCAAAGTGGCGGCTGCGACAGTTTGCGTCATCAGAGATTGAAGACCCGTTTTTTCGTTCATCAGAATCTCCAATGCGGCTTGTGTTGTTCCATTTGGACTTGTTACATTTTTTCGTAATTGCGTTGCAGTCTCATTTGATTGAATTGCCAGAGCACCAGCGCCGGCCACTGTGGCTGTGGCCAGTTTAGTCGCTATGTCCAACGACAGGCCCTGTTTTCTACCAGCTTGCGTCAATGTTTCAATCATATGGAACAGGTAGGCTGGACCAGAACCCGATACGCCAGTTACCGCATCCATCTGCGACTCATTTTCCAATATTATAGTCTGTCCCACCGCCGCCATCAAACGTTCAGCTTCAGCTAAATCATCTTTTGTTGCGCTGCCATTTCCAATCAATGCGGTAATGCCATGGCCGACAGAAGCAGGCGTGTTTGGCATTGTACGTACTATGGGCGTGGCACCACCTAAGACTTCCTCAAACGCAGCAATAGTGATGCCGGCTGCCACCGAAATGAACAATGTCGTCCCTGATCCAAAGTTTTGTAATTCAGGTAAAGCCGTTTCCATCATTTGTGGCTTGACCGCTACGATCACAACCGCTGGGTTCTCGGGCAAATTCTCATTCAAATGTATATCCTGAGACACTAACCACTCACTGGGCTTAGGGTCCAATATCCATACAGCACGTGGGTCTAGTCCCTGGTTCAACCAGCCAGACATTAGGGCGGAACCCATTTTTCCACATCCCAATACAACCAGTCCGTCCTCATTAATTTTTTTGAAAATCATTGCTTGACCCACTAAGTTCTAAACTGGACCGCGGTTACGCGGACCCATAGGCTTCTGCAATGGCCACTTGCATTGCAGGTTTCAAATCTTGTTCACCCCAGGTAACGACTTGAAAGACAGGGTAGTACCGCTCGGACGAAACCACAGCAGTAGATATCATTGTATCAATTTGGTCCAAACTGGGAACTTGGCCACCTGCCAAAATCAACCCATATCGAAAGACCATTGATTTTTGATCTGGCCAGTAAGTAAAGTTACCCGCCCAACAATTATCGTTCACCTCATTTAATGCTGTATAGAGCTCACCCATGCGATGGGCTGGAGGCTCCATGTCAAAGGTACAAATTAAACGCAGAGTCTCATCCGCATCAGACCAAGCTAAGATCACAGAGTATGTGCGCCATTGCCCTTCAACGGCCATGGAAATCTGATCCTCACCAATGCGGTCAAATTCCCAGTCTTGGGTCGCTGCTATGCCTTGTACAATATCAATTGGATGCAGATCTTCAAAATCAAAAAATGTTTCAGATGAAGCCAAACCAATCCCCTTTCAGCAACAACTTCCAACAAAATAGTATTATCTACAATATTCTGTGATATTTAGTGTTGTTGTTACTAGGTATGGTGTACCCAACAGTGGGTTGTGTCCAGCAAATTTTCTGTGGATAAGTCAGTTATCTGTGAATAAAACGGCATTTTGGTTAGAAAGTTTGCCAAATTTTAAATGTGCTGGGGTGTTTTGAAGAACTACTTCTTCTTTTTAATCTGAGAAGCTTCTAACGCATCCAACCTCGCGGATAGGGCATCATTTTGTTCCCTTGCTTTTTGCGCCATGCCCCACACTGCATCAAATTCCTCGCGTGTGACAAAATTACGATCAGCTAACCAGCGGTCTATCAGACCCTTCATTGCAGTATCTGCTTCATCCCTAGCGCCCTGCGCTACACCCATTGCATTTGTCATCATCTGACCAATGTCATCCATAAACTTATTTTTGGTCTGCATAATCTGCCTCCATAACAGCGATTTTACGCCTTACTTGTAATATGGGCGCATTAATAAAAAATCTCAAGCTTGACTTAGTAGGCCGCACTAGAAAAATAAGAGTATGATTTTATTGATTCCATTTCCAAACATTTCACCAGTGTTATTCTCTCTGCCTATACCTGCGTGGGACTTTAGTTGGAACGGCCAGAACTTTAGTCTGGGTGGCTTTGACATAGCTATCCATTGGTATGCACTAGCCTACGTGGTTGGAATCCTAATCGCGTTTTGGCTTATGCGCCAAACAGTTCGTCGCCCGTTTCTTTGGCCACAAAATACTCCACCCCTTACTGAAAAAAATTTAGATGACCTTATGACCTGGATGGTTGTAGGGATTATCGTAGGCGGTCGCATGGGCTACGTATTATTTTACAAACCACAAATATATCTCGCTGATCCAATTGCTGCTTTGCGGATCTTTGATGGTGGCATGTCCTTTCACGGTGGTTTTCTTGGAGTAATTGTTGCCGGATTTATATTTTGTCGCAAATACAAGATCCCAATACCACATATGGCGGACATAATTGCAATCTCTGCACCTGCTGGCCTGATGTTTGGACGCTTGGCCAACTTCATAAATGCTGAGCTTTGGGGCAGAGAAACTGATCTGCCTTGGGGAGTTATTTTTCCGGGTAATAACGCGCAAACCTGTGCAAGTGCACTTTCTGGGTTTTGCGCACGACATCCCTCCCAATTGTATGAGGCACTCGGCGAGGGCCTCATACTGGGCTCTGTTCTACTATATCTTGTATTCAGGACTACCGCGTTACGTCGTACCGGCCTCCTTACTGGAATATTTGTTTCATGCTACGGTTTAACCCGGATTCTAGTTGAATTGGTCAGACAGCCTGACGCGCATTTTCAATCTTTAGAAAACCCAATTGGGTATGCCATTCAATTTAGTGAGTGGGGGTTAACCATGGGACAAATTCTATCACTTCCGATGGTCTTGATTGGGCTATGGTTGATCTATCGTGCCAGAATCACATGACATCGTTGGCCAATATTTTGCGTGCACGCATTGCATCGCATGGCCCAATGAATGTAGCAGATTACATGGCAGAATGCCTCATGCATCCAAAATTTGGATACTACACGACGCAAAGCGCCATTGGGGCGCTTGGAGATTTCGTAACAGCCCCTGAAATCAGCCAAATGTTTGGCGAGATGGTAGCACTATCAGTAGGGCAGGCCTGGCAGGCTCAGGGAAGTCCTCAAGAAGCCATTTTAGTTGAGCTGGGACCCGGGAAAGGTACCTTGATGCAGGATTTTAGGAGGGCATCAAAAGCCTTCTTAGGATTCGATAAACTTCCCATACATTTTGTTGAAATTTCACCTAGAATGCGCAATTTGCAAACCACTGCAATCAAAAATATTACACACCATTCCGACCTTTCAAGTTTACCAAATGTACCATTTTTTTTAATCGCAAATGAATTTTTTGATGCACTTCCCATACGCCAATTTCACCGGACTGAGACCGCCTGGGAAGAGCGCTTAATTGGTGGGGGAAAAAACGGGTTATACTTTGGACGCGCAGCACCGCAGCAGTTTGACTTTCTTAAGCGGCGCCTCGCAGACACCAAAGCTGACGATATTGTAGAATATTGCCCAGCTTTACCATCTATTATAGAACAAGTTTCTTTTCGCATTTCCACACACGGGGGAGCCGCTTTGATTTTTGACTATGGAAATTGGCGATCTAATGGCGACACCTTTCAAGCAATTTCGAGCCATCAAATGGCCAATCCGCTCACCTCACCGGGAAAGTCAGACATCACCGCTCACGTTGATTTCGAAGCAATATTTGATGCAGCCGTGCCAGCTTGCGCGTCACGTTTAACACCTCAAGGTGTTTTTTTAGAGCGGCTGGGCATTTCTCACAGGGCTCAAAGCTTAGCACAGAAACTGTCGGGGAACTCCTTAGACAGTCATATCAAGGCACATCGCCGCCTGACACACCCTGATGAAATGGGTAATTTATTTAAGGTAATGGGTATAGCGCCCAATTCTGATTTATTACCTTTTGGCGTGGACTACTAATCCGGAGACTAGAAAATGACACTAATTCCATTGCAATCAGAACTTTTGGCTGACGTCACGCATGGTTTTTTTACACGTGAGAGAGGCTTCTCATTGGGGCTTTACAGCGGCTTAAACTGTGGCCAAGGCTCAGGAGATGATCCAAACAACGTGAGGGCCAACCGAGTGGCAACTGCTACATATTTTGGACAACCTGAGACACCGCTTCAATCATTACATCAAATTCACTCTTCAGATGTTATTGTTCTAGACGCACCCCTGCCCCAGAGCCAAAAAGCCGACGCAATGGTTACCGCAACTCCCGGCCTAACCCTAAGCATTCTCACTGCTGATTGTCAGCCAGTCTTGATGTATGAGGCAAAATCAAAAGTGATTGGGGCAGCTCACGCAGGTTGGAGGGGCTCCAAATTGGGAGTACTACAAAATACTATTGGAGCTATGGAATCTTTGGGTGCAGATCGTTCTGAAATTTGTGCAGTTATCGGCCCCTGTATAAGCCAAAAGGCCTATGAAGTAGGTCCCGAGTTTCTGGATGAAATTTGCACCAGTGATCCCAAGGCTATACAATTTTTTCTTCAAGGCAACGATGGCCGATATCAATTTGATTTACCTCGTTATGGGCTGTCAATCTTACAGGATCAAAAGATTAAGCAATTTGCATGGACCGGTCATTGCACATATTCTGACCCAATAAAGTTTTATTCCTTTCGTCGGTCCATACACCTAAAAGAGCCTGATTATGGGAGGTTAGTAAGTTGTATAAGCCTTTAGCCTTAAAATTACGCTGGCTTAGACAACCGATCCTCTAAAACCTCAAATGGGACGCCAGGCTGAGCTTTGGCACCGCGAATGACCAAGGAAGTCTTTACCGAAGCGACATTTTCTGCGGAAGTAAGTTCCTCAGTTAGGAACGTTTGAAAAGTGGAGAGATCTGGGGCAACACACTTTAGGATAAAATCAACTTCGCCATTTAGCATATGGCACTCCCTAACAAACGGCCAGCCTAGACAGCGCGCTTCAAAAGCACATAGGTCTATCTCTGCTTGGCTTTGCAAGCCCACCATGGCGAATACCTGTACCTCAAAGCCTAACTTACGTGCATTAATGTTTGCATAGTAACCACCTATATAACCCGTTTCCTCTAAAGTTCGAACCCGACGTAAACATGGAGGAGCGGATATACCAACACGCTTGGCCAACTCAACATTAGTCATCCGTCCATCCGCCTGTAACTCAGCTAATATCATACGATCAATGTCATCTAAACGGTGCATGCGCTTTAAATCTCCGTATTATAATTCTCAAACATACCAAAAAAGCTAAGTATACGCAATAATATTTCAACATTACGCAATAATATTTCATAATTTCATTTTAAAAGATTGTTACTCGGTTTAGCCTTTTGCCAAACAAAATCACCCTATATAGGAAATCAAGAAATTAATTTTTAGGAAATCCCATGTCAAATACGCGCCACACCAAAGTCTTAATAATTGGCTCTGGCCCAGCAGGTTACACCGCTGGTGTTTATGCTAGCCGTGCAATGTTGGAACCTATTTTAGTACAAGGAATTGAGCCAGGTGGGCAGCTCACCACAACAACAGAAGTTGAGAACTGGCCAGGCGATAGCGAAGTACAAGGCCCCGACCTTATGGTACGTATGGAAGCTCATGCCAAAGCCATGGGCACTCATATTATTGGAGACATAATCACCAATCTTGACCTTTCTGAACGTCCGTTTCGAGCACAAGGGGATAGCGGCACAATTTATACAAGCGATGCAGTCATCCTAGCTACTGGCGCGCGAGCACAATGGTTAGGATTACCCAGCGAGGAGAAATTTAAAGGATTTGGTGTATCGGCTT
>TARA_B110000114_G_scaffold77665_1_pt1 | contig 10217 bp, 8 predicted proteins | sample TARA_B110000114 | Tara Oceans TARA_B110000114 (sample SAMEA4397311) | marine metagenome | biome: Polar Biome; feature: [SRF] surface water layer (ENVO:00010504); material: water (ENVO:00002006), including particulate matter (ENVO:01000060) such as... | depth 5 m
TTTTTGGAGGCTTTTGTAAAATAGCCATGGGCAATGGAATAATCGTTGGGATGTATTCGTTAGGTCTTCTGGAATAGTAAATGCTATGGTTGTATCTTTGTATTGGAAGTTATTTCTTAAAGATCCCATGTCCGTTACCACTAATGGCCCATCATATCGTTTTTTAAATCATCTTTTCCTGTTTGACAGGCTTTTATTTTAGCTATGATGTTTTTGGCTAAGAAGGCTGTTTAATCCAACTCTATAATTAGGATATTTTAAGGTTATACCAAGCTCTGATTTTATTAAATTATTCTGAACGCGCTTATTCTCAGCATAAAAACTGCGCGCCATTGAGGTCATTTCAGCAATCTCAAAAGGGAGGTCTGGTGGGATTGGCAACTTCAAGAGTCGGGCAGCGTATGCAATGACATCTTGTGGTGGTGCGGGTTCGTCGTCACATATATTATAAATAGCACCCGGCCTAGGCTGCATGATTGAGGCTTCTAAAACTTGAGAAATATCATCGACATGAATTCGACTGAACACCTGATCGTCTTTGATAATTCTTCGAGCGGTTCCATTTCTTACTTTTGAAAATGGACCGCGCCCTGGACCGTATATGCCTGCAAGGCGAAATATATGCAGTGGCAGATCAAAACTTGACCACGCAGCCTCAGCCTCTACCCTAAATTTACCCCGTTTTGTTGCCGGTGTCAGTGAGGATGCTTCATCAACCCATGCTCCATTATGGTTCCCATAAACGCCAGTGGTTGATAAATATCCCACCCAAGTAAAACTGTAATTTTTTAGATCTACTTCTTTGAGAATAGGATCACCTTTTGAATTAGGTGCGACGGAAATTAGAAGATGTGATGCCTCTGTTAATGCCCTGTTTAGGTCATTGCCTGGCCAGATAATTGATTTCACGCCGGCCTGATGCATTTCATTTGCTCGACTTTCACTACGAGTTGTTCCGATGATATCCCAACCTTGTTGCTGAAGATCAGCAGTCAACGCCTGAGCGGAAAAACCGTATCCAATACAAAGTAAACACTTGGTCATATCACCTTAATAAGCTCTAAGTGGACATAGTAGAAGATACAATTTGCGATGGGGTAGAGTATGGTAGAAAAACCTAACTTGGATGCGGCATATGCATTGCAATCACCTAGTGAAAATCGATTGCTTTATGCAGAATGGGCTGAAACTTACGACCATGATTTTGCCAAAAATATGGGCTACGCTTTACCTATTCGTGTGGCAGATGCTTTTGCAGAAAACCTAAAGGCTTTCCAAAAAGGTAGGATACTTGATGTGGGTGCGGGTACAGGATTGGTTGGGCAGCGGCTCAATTTCCATGGTTATTCAAATATTGACGGATTAGATATATCATTGGAAATGCTTGAAGTGGCCAAGTCTAAAGGCTGCTACGAGCATATGACTGTAGGAGATTTATACTCAAGATTGCAGATCCAAGACAATATTTATAGCTACATAATCAGTGCCGGTACTTTTACTCATGGACATGTTGGGCCATCAGCATTGGATGAATTGCTGCGAATTGCAAAACCTGGTGCTCTATTTTGTATTTCAATAAACAGCGCTCACTTTGTAAGTGCTGGGTTTGAAAAAAAATTTCAGGAATTGGATGAAAAGATCACTCAACTTGATCTGGTACCCGTACAAATTTATTTTGGAGGTGAGCATACCGATGGCCAAGGAATCATTGCCATTTTTAGAACCCGTTAACTTAAAACGTCATTATTGCTAACTATTTGTTTATCTGCCTTTCCAAACAGGGTCTCGTTTTTCTGCAAAAGCGTTAGCTCCCTCCATTTGATCCTCAGAGCCATATAAAATATCAACTGAACGGAGTTGGCGCTGGGTTATTCGGTTCATCGCGTCCTGAAATTTGCTATTTTCGGCGTCACGCACAATCTCTTTGATTGCTGCATATACCAATGGCGGACCGCTTGCCAGAAGTTGGGCTAATTCCCAGGCTTTGGAAATCAGTTCTTTTGCCGGATAAGAATGGTTAACTATGCCCCAATTCTTTGCTTCATCTACATCAAACCAACGCCCCGTTAAAAGCAATTCCATAGCTATATGATATGGAATCCTCTTTGGAACTTTAATTGAGGCAGCGTCGGCAACAGTTCCAGAACGGATTTCAGGAAGTGCAAAGCTGGCATGGTCAGCGGCTAGGATAATATCCGCAGAAAGTGCCCATTCTAGACCGCCTCCACAACAGATTCCATTTACCGCGGCAATGACTGGTTTGTTAAGTTCCGACAGCTCTTGTAAACCACCAAAACCACCAATGCCATAATCACCATCTACCGCATCGCCATCTGCAGCAGCTTTCAAATCCCATCCGGGGCAAAAAAACTTGTCACCTGCTCCAGTTATAATTGCTACTTTTAAATTTGGATCATCTCGAAAGTTTTTAAATGTATTCCCCATTATTTTACTAGTTTTAAGATCAATGGCGTTTGCTTTTGGTCGATCAAGGGTTACCTCGAGTATTCCATCTTGAACTCGTGTTTTGATCGGGCTCATCTTGCTTTCCTTATTAATGCATCGGCAGCAATGGCAGCCTCCGCCGTACAGATTAATGGGTTGATTTCAATTTCTTCCAGACTATCCACATTGGCAAGTACATAGGCCTGTATACCCTCAATCGCATCCAAAATAGCATCGAAGTTTACGCTCTTTTTATCACGATATCCATGCAGTAACGGCGCCATTTTTAGGCTATTCAATGCTGTAGTGACATTGGATCTTTTTGCTGGAAGAAGTAAACTTGTACTGTCTCCAAGCAATTCGGTAGTGGTGCCTCCAGCAGCTAAGGTCATAACAAATCCGTGCGCTTTGTCTCGTATCACTCCAACTAATAATTCGGCAATGTTCCCCACAATCATTTGTTCGATAAGCACGTCGCCTGAAGCTAGTCTAGGTATAATTTTTTGAACTTCGTTTGGTGAGTTTAAGCCAAGGGCGAGCCCGTTTGAACCTGTTTTATGTGTTAAGCCCATTATTTTGACAGCAATCGGAAACCCAAGCTCGATTGCTTTCTGTGCTGCATTCTCGCGATCTGAGATGACATTTCCATGTGGAATTGAAATTCCAAAACTTGCAAGTTCTTGCTTTGCTGAATATTCGTCTAAGATATAGCAGGTTCTTTCTGGACCTGGTAAAGTCAAAGGAGCTTCATCTCTTGGTAAGTTTTTTATCAAAATATTAAGTGCTTGAATGCAATGATCTAGGCCATTTACTGCAGCGACTCCATTTCTCATAAGTTTTTTAGCAACATCTTCTGGCATTAGTTCACCCAAGCTGGCTACTACTGCATAAGGTCTTCCTGTTTGTTTGGCTGCGCTAATTGCAGCTCCTGTGACACAATTCCAGTCTTTTTGATCACAAATATCGGAACGAGGGTAATCACTAATTATAAGGGTTAGAGCGATTTCTGAATTGGCCATTGCTGCCCATGCTGCTGCCATTTTCGGTTCATCGCGCCAAATATATGTATGGTAATCTAGCGGATTGGCGAGGGCTACCATGGGTCCGAGAACCTTTCTTAAGTCCCTACGTTGACGCGTTGTGAGAGGTGGAAACTCTAATGAGGTGCCGTAAACTGCATCAGCAGCCAATGCAGCTTCACCCCCTGAACATGAAATGGAAGCTATTTGATTGCTTTCTAATGTCCCAAATTGGTGATTTAATTTTAACACTTCTAAAAATACGGGTAAACTTTCAGCGCGGCGAATACCGAGGCGATCTAAAAATGCTTGTGCTCCCACATCACTGCCTGTGATCGTAGCCGTGTGTGAAATTGCAGCGGATTTTGCTTGCTGGGACTTACCCGACTTCAGTACAATGATTGGGATATTTTTTTGATGAGCTTTATGAGCAAGCTTTTCCCAATTGCGTAGATTGCCAAAGCCTTCAATGTGAAGGCCAATAGAGGTTATGCGCGGATCATCTAATAGATGTAGCGCAACATCTGCCTGCGAGGTTTGTGCTTGGTTGCCACAAGTAATCATATAACCAATAGGCAATCCCCTGTTTTGCATTGTAATGTTGATAGCAATGTTGGAGCTTTGTGTTAAAACTGCAACGCCGCGGTCTACTTCACGGCAACCGTGCTGATCAGGCCAAATGCTGCACTTATCAAATGCATTTAAAAACCCATAACAATTGGGTCCTAAGATGGGCATATCGCCTGCGGCTTCGACTAATTTCCTTTGTAAATTTGCGCCAATAGCATCTTCAGCTGCAGCCTCAGAAAACCCAGATGCGAAACAAGTGGCGCCACCGGCTTTTAAGGTGCTCAATTTGCTAACAATATCTAATGTTGCATGCCGATTAACTCCAATAAAAGCTGCATCTATTAAGCCCGGAAATGCATCTAGAGATTTTAAAGATTTTACTCCAGCTATTTCTTTGCCGGATGGATGAATTGGTAATATGGTACCTTCGTAGCCAATTTGGTGTGCTGCTGACATAATTGATGTACACCATTCCCCACCGCCTATTACTGCGATGGTTTTTGGTTTAAATAACCTAGTTAGGTTCAAGATTTTTCTCCGCACCAAATAAAACTTCTTTTATAGAGTGAATTAGATTTGGTATCATTTTTCCTTTTAAAACAAGGTCAATTTTGTGGATGATGCTTTTACGAAATACCACATTAAGCCCCTAGTGGGCGAAGAAGATCACGACTAATAATGTGTCTTTGAATTTCCGAAGTGCCGTCCCAAATACGCTCAACTCTTGCATCCCGCCAAAATCTTTCAAGAGGGAAATCATCCATTAAGCCCATTCCACCGTGTAGTTGGATGGCTGCGTCCGTGACGCGCGCTAGCATTTCGCTAGCATAGAGTTTAGCACTTGCAATTTCTCTGTTAGCCGGCAATTTTTTGTCAAGGCGATCTGCAGCTGCAAGTGTTAGAAGGTCAGCAGCATCAATTTCTGTTATCATATCTGCCAATTGAAAGCTGACACCCTGAAACTTTCCAATTTTTTGACCAAACTGTTCCCGCTCTGCTGAGTAGTTAAGTGCGTAGTCAAAAACACGACGTGCCCTGCCAACGCTCATGGTCGCTACAGTTATGCGGGTTGCATAAAGCCAAGTATTCATTACTTCGAAGCCACCATCTACTTCCCCTAAAACTTGAGTTTCCGGTAAACGGCAGTCATCGAATTCTAGAATCATATTTTTATAGCCGCGGTGGCTAACAGATTTATAGCCATCACGAATTGTGAAACCTTTTGTGCCGCGATCTACTAGAAAAGCCGTAATCCGTTTTTTTGGCCCTTTTGGTGTTTGATCCTCGCCAGTTGCTATGAAAACAATGATAAAGTCAGCATGATCGGCGCCACTAATAAAATGCTTGGTACCGTTAACGATCCAATCAGTTCCCTCTTGAACGGCAGAACATTTCATACCACGAACATCAGAACCGGCCCCAGGTTCTGTCATGGCTAAAGCATCCATACGTTCACCACGGACGGCAGGCATCAAATAGCGTTCAATTTGTTCACCTTTGCAGGCCATGAGAATATTCTGGGGACGACCAAAGAAATGGTTCAGGGCCATACTTCCACGGCCAAGTTCACGTTCGACTAAAGCAAAATCCATGTGATTTAGTCCAGCGCACCCAACGGATTCAGGAAAATTACAGGCATAAAAACCTAATTCTAATGTCTTTTGCTTTATGTCTTGTGCTATTTCCGCAGGAACTTCTCCATTACGTTCAACGAGCTCTTCATGCGGATAAATTTCTTTTTCAACGAATGAACGAACGGTATTTGCAATCATCTCTTGTTCTGTTGATATTCCGTACTGCATCTTTAAATCCTTACTGGACGATTAACTAGCATAATTGCTGCCTTCTTCGTTTAAAATAGTCTTTAGTTCTGTTAAGTGCTTGGTATCTTGATCAGGATAACTCTCTATCATTTTTGCAGTTTTTTCAGCAACTGCATCTTCCAGTACCCGCAGTTTTTGGCCAGTTTGCAGTGCTAGCAAATAGGTTTGGCAGGCACGTTCAAAATAAAACATTCGGTTAAAAGTGTCGGCGACCGTATCGCCAATAATTAGGATACCGTGATTGCCCATGATCATTACTTTTTTCTTTGGATCAGCTAACAGCGCAGCACAGCGCTTGCCTTCTTCGGCAAATGCAAGCCCACCGTAGTTCTCATCAATCACGTAGCGGTTGAAAAACATGGAAGCATTTTGGTCGATAGGCGGAAGATTGCTATCTGCAAGCGCTGCTAGAGCAGTAGCATAGGGGGGATGTACGTGCATTACACATCGGGCATGTTTGCAGTGTCGGTGTATCCCCCCGTGCAAACCCCAGGCCGTTGGGTCTGGAGTATCAGGCCCTTCCAAAGCTGTGGGATCATTAGCATCGACAACAATTAAATTGGACGCTTTTACACGTGAGAAATGCATTTGATTTGGGTTCATTAGAAATTTGGTACCATCTTCATTGATTGCAAAGCTAAAGTGGTTTGCGACAGCCTCGTGCATATTTAGCCTTACAGTCCAACGAAAAGCTGCTGCTAAATCTACACGTTCCTCCCAATTATCCATATTTGGACGGAGATTACTTTTTCCCATCATAAATACCTTTAGCCCAACCCAATAAGAAATATACAATTTTGGATTTCTGTAACTTATTTTTAAAACCTCAACAATGTATGAGTATAGTCCTTAAAGTGACCAAATTGTACTATATTTTTAGACGTGTCATATTTTATTTTAAACCGTCGTTTTTAAATAATAATCGGGGCTTGCTTCTTCCATTAAAAACAGAGAAATTTGAACATGGAAAACCTTTTTAAAACTTGGTCCGAAAGCGCTTCTAATTTGATAGCTGTAGCGGCTGGCCGTGTTCCAGCTGATACAGTAATTTTAGGTGGTCAGCTGGTTAATGTTCATACCCGAGAAGTTTTGCGCTGGGATGTGGCTATTTCTGATGGTCGATTTGCCTATGTTGGTCCGAATGCAAGTCATTGTATTGGTGATAAAACTGAAGTTTTGCGTACTGAAGGTTTCTTGATTCCAGGTCTTTGTGATGGCCATATGCATATTGAAAGTGGCATGCTGACCCCAGCAGAATTTACTCGAGCTGTAATTCCTCATGGAACTACAACGATGTTCACAGACCCACACGAGATCGCCAACGTACTGGGAATAAATGGTGTGAAACTGATGCATGATGAAGGTTTAATGCAACCGATTAACATATACACACAGATGCCAAGCTGCGCCCCATCCGCCCCTGGCTTGGAGACTACAGGATTCAAAATTACTGCGGCTGATGTATCTGAAGCGATGACCTGGCCTGGTATTATAGGTCTTGGTGAGATGATGAATTTTCCAGGGGTGATTGATAGTGATCCTCAAATGCTTGCTGAAATGGCGGCAACAGCTGATGCCAATAAAACGATTGGGGGGCATTATGCTAGCACTGATCTTGGGACTGCATTTCACGCATACGCAGCTGGTGGACCAGCAGACGACCATGAAGGCACTCGGGAGATTGACGCTCAAATGCGAGTTCGGCAAGGAATGCGCGCTATGCTGCGTTTGGGTAGTGCGTGGTATGATGTTGAAAGTCAAATCACAGCTATTACTGAGAAAGGTCTTGATTCACGCAATTTCATTCTTTGTACTGATGATTGCCATTCTGGAACTCTAGTCCATGAGGGGCATATGAACCGTGTGGTTCGTCACGCGATTGCTTGCGGGTGTGATCCATTGGTAGCCCTCCAGATGGCAACTTTAAATACCGCCACTCACTTTGGTTTAGAACGTGAGCTAGGCAGTATTACTCCAGGTCGCCGTGCAGATATAATATTCACTAGTGACCTAGAAACTTTACCAATAGATTACGTGATTGCACGTGGTAATACAGTGGCAATCAACGGCGATATTAAAACAGAGTGTCCACACCTGTCTTGGCCAAAAAATGTGCGCGAGACTGTGAATATGGGGACAGATAAAAAATCTGAAGATTTTTTAATTACCGCGCCTGAAGGAATGTCGAGGGTCGATGTCCGGGTTATTGGCGTTGTTGAAAATCAGGCTCCTACCAAAGAGCTGAATGCCAGTTTGCCTGTAAGAAATGGCATTATCTGTGGTGAAGGTGAAGTTTGCCAGGTTGCTTTAGTTGAACGACATCAGGCGACTGGAGCAGTAACAAATGCCTTTGTATCTGGCTTTGGATATAAGGGTGACATGGCTGTTGCTTCAACTGTTGCACACGACAGTCACCATATGATTGTTGTAGGCACCTGCCACAAAAATATGGCGTTAGCTGCAAACAGGTTGGCAAAAGTTGGTGGTGGCGTAACGGTTTGGAAAGGTGGTGAGGAGTTAGCGCTTGTTGAGCTACCGATTGCTGGACTTATGTCTGATGCTGCAGCTTCAACTGTTGCTGCCAAAGCTGACGACATGGTGAAGGCCATGGCCGAGTGTGGTTGTTCACTGAACAATGCTTACATGCAGCATTCTTTGCTGGCTCTTGTTGTGATTCCTGAACTTAGAATAAGTGATTTGGGCCTTGTAGATGTCAAAAAATTTGAAATCACAAGTGTACTGAGGGGTATTGGATAGAAATGATTGAAGGTGAACAGAAGATGATTTTACCAGGCGATCAGCCCACAAAAAACTTTGAAAATTCCAAAGACGCTGTCGATTATCTGATATTATTATATCAAGTAGCTTCAGACTTTTTATGTGAGAATTTCGTTTCGGTACTGGAAACTGGGCACAGTAATTACCGTTACAGGGCCTACTACCCAGAAGTTCGAATAACTACAACGAGTTACGCATCGGTGGATAGTCGGCTGTCTTTTGGTCATGTTACAGGTCCTGGCACGTTTGCGACAACAATCACCCGGCCAGTTATGTTTCGTCATTATCTTGAGCAACAGATGGGTTTGCTCATTGAAAATCACAATGTACAAATACAAGTGGCTTATTCTGACACTCCAATACCCATTCATTTTGCAATCGCGAATGATCCTGACCTAATTGTTCCACCTGAAGCTGCTGGATTTACATTACGGGACGTTTTCGACGTGCCAGACCTTAATACGATGAATGATGATATTGTTAATGGTGTCGCAGTTCCAAAGGCGGATGGATGCATGCCTCTTGCAGCTTTCACAGCTCAAAGAGTCGATTACTCGCTAGCGCGTTTGGCCCATTATACGGCTACTGATCCTGAGCACTTTCAAAATCATGTTTTATTTACCAATTACCAATTTTACGTTGAGGAATTTGAGGCCTATGCGCGTCAGCAGTTGGACGATCCTTCTAGTGGTTATTTTTCGCTTATTGGAACAGGAAATAATCATATTGAAAATGGTGATGAACAGCTTAAAACTTCTGAAAAGATACCACAGATGCCTACCTATCATTTGAAAAGGACTGACGGCAGTGGAATTACATTGGTTAACATCGGTGTGGGCCCTTCAAATGCGAAAACCGCTACAGACCATATAGCGGTGTTGCGTCCACATGCTTGGTTAATGGTTGGGCATTGCGCTGGTTTAAGAAACTCACAGGATTTAGGAGACTTTGTTTTAGCGCATGCTTATCTTCGCGAAGACCATGTTTTAGACGAAGACTTACCTGTGTGGGTGCCCATCCCTGCGCTTGCTGAAATACAAACTAGTCTAGAACAGGCAGTTGCTGAAGTAACTGAATTAAGTGGGTTTGATTTAAAAAAAATCATGCGCACTGGTACAGTGGCAACAATTGATAACAGAAATTGGGAATTAAGAGACCAATCTGGCCCTGTACTGCGTTTGAGCCAGTCCCGTGCTATTGCCTTAGATATGGAGAGTGCCACAATTGCAGCTAATGGATATCGGTTCCGTGTGCCATATGGAACATTATTATGTGTGAGTGATAAGCCATTGCATGGGGAGTTGAAATTACCTGGAATGGCGACAGAGTTTTATAAAACTCAAGTTGTTTGTCATCTCAGGATAGGCATACGCGCTATGGAAATTTTGAGAGAAATGCCTTTGGAAAGCATACATTCTCGGAAATTAAGAAGCTTTCAGGAGACAGCTTTCCTTTAATTTGACATTATTATGGGTTTTTTTGAATTATTTTGATACAATTTGTTGTGTCTTACCACAATATGCAGTTAACTACATAGGATTGGTGCCCAAGGTGTTGGGCTTTTTAGGAGAAAATAAATGTC
>TARA_B110000114_G_scaffold151672_1_pt1 | contig 10201 bp, 10 predicted proteins | sample TARA_B110000114 | Tara Oceans TARA_B110000114 (sample SAMEA4397311) | marine metagenome | biome: Polar Biome; feature: [SRF] surface water layer (ENVO:00010504); material: water (ENVO:00002006), including particulate matter (ENVO:01000060) such as... | depth 5 m
GGTTCTTATTACAAAATTATTACATCTGATTCTAATTTTACAGATGTTGGTAGTAATACTAATACCAATGGAGAAATTTTTAAGGCTACATCGAGTAATACTATTTCAAGTAATGGAACTTTAATTAGTCTAGGTCCTCCTATACTTGCTAAATATATGGTTAATGAGAACGGATATTACATAACAGAAGCAGGTAGCGACACAGGTGACAATACAAGTGATTTCACAAAATGTGGATCTCAATCAAATGATGTTGGTACTGTATTCACATCTGTATTCACATCTGATTTGTTGCCTTTAAACAAATGTGATAAAGGGCCTAATTCTAATGCTGTTGGAAAAGTTGTTGATATAAGTACATTTTGTCACGTCAACGGAGCAGGTGTGGATACGGATACAAAACTAGTTGCTTGTTATCCTGAGAAAAAAGCAGGTATGATTTGTTGTCCAAAAGGGGAAATTGCTGTCAGCGATAAAAAAAATAAAGGGGAATATAATTGTGAAGCTTGTGATACAGATAATGACCAATATTTAGATACTACTGGTATTTGTTGTAATAAGTCAGATGCTGCATATGTGGTTCACGAGGGTGTTACTTATCAAAATTGTTGTGATACCAATGTTTATGATAAAAGTACACTAGATGGTGTCACTTATTGTTGTCTGAAAGGTTATGTAGCGGCTTATGATGGTGATCCTAAAAATAAAAAGAAAACAATAATATGTCGTTTAAATTGTGGTGGTGTTACATGTGGAGCTAATGAAACTTGTCTACTTAAAAATGTTAGCGGTGCTGACACGATTCCTGGCACGATTAATAAAAATGGTGTTAATATTAAAAATATGATTCAGAGTAGCTGTTTACCTGTGGTTTCCGACAGGTGTACATCTGTCGGAAGAATTAGTTATTCTCCTACAAGTACAGTCACATCATCTGCATTAGCGTGTAAAATTGCTAATGATGAGGTAGGTACAGCTAGGTATTGTAATGATGGAATCAGTACATACACGTCAAGTGCGATACAGTCCGTAAAAGACCCCGAGAATGGTACTAAATGCACCGTTGGAGATTGTGTTAAAATATTAGATGAAGTATATACTTCATCTGGTGGTAAATCAACTCAGGAAGGTGCAATTATAAATCCCGATGAAATTAGTTGGGACAGTAAAACTCATGAATGTAAAGCAAAATATGACACTGCTTGTGATAAAGTATTACCTTCTTGTAAACAAGAAGGTTGGTGGAGCAATTTTAAGAATGCAGGTGGTGATGGTGTACTTCCTACACAAGTATGTAAAGATATAGGTGTTATTTGTCCGAATGCGAGCGACACATGTGAAGTAAAAGAAGGGGGTTCTACGTGTAATGATTATTCAAAGACATGGTCTCAGGATCCTTCAACCTCTGGTACACTTACACAATGTGTAAAAGGAAATAAAAATCCCGGTATTAAGAAGACAGATAGATTTACTGATGAGCTAAGTTGTCTTAATTCATTATGTGCTGCAAATAATGACTGTTGTCAAGAAGGTTTAGTTTATAAAAATGGAAAGTGTTATGTACCACGGCCAAGTACTGATGGTAAAGGTGGGGCCGCTTGTGAATCTCATCGTGTTTCGTGTGGACCTGGGTATAACTATTATAAACGTAGTAATCATTGGAACGAAGGCCACGCTGGATGCGTACCAGATACTAAAACTTTAAATTTAGATGCCAAAAATGGTAATTTCCCTGTATGTGTTTGTGATCTTCAGAGTAAAAATAAAAGCATTTGGTCTAATGTACAAAATCTCACAGGTGATCAAAATTGGAATTGTGGGGAATTGAAGCATGATTGGCTTTGTGATGACTATCAACCGGGGCCGAATAATAATTGTGTTTAATAAAAATTTATTTAAAAATTATAAATAAATAAGAAGATAAGAAAATGTTAGATTTAGATAAAACATTATGGCAAAGTGACTTGATTTTAAAAATAGTTTCTACTTGTAATTGGTCAGATAAAGATACTGATATATTACTTAATTGTGCGTTGAATACAATAAAAGAACTTATATCAGAATGTATATCAAATGATACAAAATGTGTATTATTATTTGATAGTAATAAAGGTGAAGTACCTAGTTTTTATTATTTAACAAAAATATTTTCATTTTTGTTAGGGATTAAAAGCATAATAAATGAAGGTGTTGAATTTTCAATCGTTTATGGAAGCAAGGAATCTATTGGTAATGTTCTTCCAATGATATTAAAGATTTATAAACCAACTAGACCATTACATATTGTAAATTCTAAAGATGAATTAAAAAAAATATTAAAAAATAAATAACGACAAACACTAGATTTTTAAAATGTAAATGGTTAGAACATTATTAATCTTTTGAAAATCAATATTGAATCATATTTTTAAGTATTAATACTTAAAAATATATATTTATTCAGTCAGTACTTCGTTTTTAAATTCATTGTATAATTTTATTATTTTTCTTTTGTTTGAAATTATTTTGTTTGATGCTAAAATTGTTATTTCTTTAATGAAAGATGAATCCCACCATTGTCTATTTGCTGAAGCCGGAATGTTTATTTTAATACCTTTTGAATTTACGCGTTTTCTCTTGAATAAACCCAACCTAAAACCTTCAAAACAATCTTTTAGTATTGCAAGATTGTGAAATAAATTTTTTTTACCTTTGTATTCAGATAAAAAGATTGAAAATCCAAAATCTATGTAATAAAATTTATTTTTTTCAACACTCCACATAAAATTTAATGGATTATTATCGTGGTGTAATATACATATTTCGCTTAATTTTATTACACACTCTACTAAAGATAATTCTTGGTATTTACTAAGAATACCTTTATTATATTCTAGAACTTGCCTTAAAGAATAATCTAATTTTTCCATTATAATACCTTTTATATTTTTATTAAAAATTATAGCAAAAACTTTTGGAGCCACTCCTTTTAATGAAGCTATATATTGAAGCGAAGCTTCTTTTACTAACTCATTATAATCTTTTTTATCTGTTTTTTTATTATGAGTTTTATCAAATGTTTTTATTGCATAATTTTTACCATTTTCTCTTAAAACTGCAGAAAAGGTGACACCTTCGTAACCTTCATTACCTAGTTTTTTTCCTATATCAAATATATAGTTTTTATTAGTATAGTTATCCACGATAGATATAATACTATCGTTACTAAATAAAATTTTGAAGTTAATAAGCTGATTATTTATATATGAAAAATATTCTGGTGAAATAGACTCTTTTTCACAATTTATACTATTTAAATATTCAATGAGTTTATTATTTTTTTTAAAACCAAAAACTGTATTATCTTTTCCATTATTCATGAGTTTATTTATAAACTCACTGTCAAAAATTACATTTTTACATTTTATTATACAAGTTCTAATATATTCTAACAATTTAAACTGAAAAATATCTTTATTTATTTCATAATATAATTTTGAATCTTTTGTTAAAACCAAAAATAGACCAATTTCAGGATTTTGAGTAAATTTTGAATATAATGCTAAAGCCATTAATTTATAAGGTATTTGTGAATGTTTTGATACGTCAAATATATCTGTGATTTTAAATTCTGGATATAAATTTAGAACATAGTAATAAAATTGATCTATACTGGTATAAATAGTATCATTTATATTAAATTTACATTCCCAATCATTTAACAATGTTTTTTTCCAATTATCAAAACTATTTAGTTGATTGTATTTAGAAAAATTACTACTATCTTTTGTTTTAGAATTTGTAGATAATGTTATTAAATCTGTATTCATATTTATAATTTGTAGATAACATTATTTTTAATTCTTAAAATATGAGACCAATTAATTGACAAAACTTCAGAAAACATATTTGAATCAAAAAAAAGAGTTATAAAGCTACAACAGGTCCATATGCTCTTGATGTTGGTAAATTGATTAGATGACTAGTGTAATAAAAAGTACCAGAAGTTATTTTATTTTAATAATAATATATAAATTAAAATAAAATTTAAAAACCATACCCAATTAACATTATTATAAAACCTATAATAATACCACATATACCTACTATTATTAATATTACCTTTAATATATTACTTTTATACACACAAGTAGGAATGTTATTTTTTATTTGTATTTTACCTTTTCTGTAAAAAATTTTATTATAAAAACAACATTCTTCTCCTGCGTTTAAAAATTTGTTTTTCTTTAAATCTTTCGAAAGCTGAGAAGATATTATTGAATCACATTGTTTCTTTGTAATAATTTCATTTAAATGTGTACAAAGTATCAGTGGTATAATACTAAATATAATTATTATTAAACCAATTCTTTTTTTCATATTCTTTATTGTTTAAAAATATATAAATATATTTTTAAACAATTGGTTTAATTGGTATAAATTATATTAAAAATTAACTATAAAACCAAAAACATATTTTGAGATTAAAAATTTCGAAGACTATGATATGTGGGTTAGACCGCGTTGGAATGATCTCAATAATTTAATTCTAAAGTAAATCTATTTCTTCACAACTATTACTACAATAACCTTTTGTAATTTTATATAATCTATTAAGAGGTATATCAAGCGTTGTACAATCTTCTTTATTTTTATCTAATAAATAACATAAAAGCATTCTTAATACAGCTGTGTGACATATAATCAATATGTCACTTGTTTGTCTTTCCATACATAAAATTACAGGTTCTATACGTTTAGATAAGATTTCATAAGATTCTCCTCTGTTAGGATAAACAAAATTAAATTTATTATTTTTACGATCTTGGTAAACTTTAGGATAATTTTTCTTTACATAGTCAAATGTACATTCTTCAAACATCCCACCATGTATTTCATCTAAAGCAGGCCATTGTAATAATTTATTGTTTCCACCAGCAACAGATTGACATTCTAAAGCAGTATTAATCGTTCTTATAAGAGTAGAAGTCCATATAGGCAAACCATTTGGTTTATTTTCAACCATATATTTTCCTAAAAGTTTACCAAAATGTCTACCACTTTCAGTTATATCATAATTACCACCAATTATACCTTTTGTATTAGCTATGGATTCACCATGTCTACATAAATAAATATTATTACCAACATTGTATTTAAATTTACTAGAAATAAATGAAGAAACTAATAATGGCACGTAGCTATCAATAAGATGACTATAAACACCGTTTTTATCTATGCTAATATATGAATAATATTGATTATTTGGATCTACAGATAAAGGTACATATCTCTGTTTATAAATCAAAACTTTTTTATTAAAATCTTGATATGCTTCTTCTACATTATCAAAATACTTAAAATCTGTATTTTTATATTGAACCCATTTTGTTTTCTCAAATTCTTCAATATTAATAACATCTAACTGGCTTTCAATGAACATTACCTGAATAACATTTAAATGACATGTATCTAATATTTTTTTTCTTATTTTTGTTGTAGAATTATTTTCATCAAAAAATGCAATATTCTTTGTGTTTCCTTTAGTGGAATTTTTTAAAAAAAATATAGATTCATTTAACTGTTCTGTAGATATATCATCTAAATATTTTTGATTCGTAAAATCAGTGTGAACTTCCATTAACTCATTCTGTTTTCTCTTATATTTTTCAAGATTAAATATTTCGATGTTTTGGTTTTTCCAATTTAAAATTCTGGTAATAGATTTTACTAATGTAGTTTTACCAGTACCAGGTAAACCACACATAACTATCATTAAAGGAGAATTATTGTTAATATTATTAGGAAATTTTATGCTACCTAATAATTGATTTCTTTTCAAATCCATTTTTTTTTAATGGTGTAACTTGTTTAAACTGTTTAATAATTATTAAAAATTATACATAATTATTCCATTCAGGATATATTTCTTTCATATCTTTTTCTGTTATTCTTCTATAAGGTCTAATATCTAATAATTTTAAAATTTTTTTATCTCGGTACTCATTCGGTCTTAAAGAAAATATTGCTTTTTCTCTAAAACCTGAAGAATTTGATCCTTTTTTATTTAAAGATGCTTTATTCGTTAAGGGAGATATGTAATAAAAAGCTAAACTCTTTCTTAAAACATCTGATGGGCAATCTATTTTATCTGGAATACCATGCCAAGAATTTTCATTTGTTTGAAAAATTAAAGCATTATTGAATATAACATCAGATTCTTTAAGTTTTACAGTTAAATCTTTATTCCACAATTCAGTAGAACCTTTCCATTTTGGATTCCAATTTTTAGATAAATAAAGTATTATATTTACACACCTTTGCTTATTTTCTATAATAGGATGTTTTTCATAATCTAAGTGCATCATTAATCTACCATTTTTAGGATGCATATGTAATCCTGCACCATGTAAAATCGGATCTGATTCTAAATTATCAATATTTGTTATTTTACTAATTTTTTCTATCATTTCATCCGTAGACAAAGCTTTAAAAATATCTTGTATTACAGGATCAAATATTTCTAATTTATTATTAGAAAATTTTACCTCAATTGGATTATTATATACATACCAGTTATTATCAAGAGTGGGGTATTTTTTATAGACCTCTTCAACTAAATCATTATTCAAAAAATTTTCAATAATTATATGTGGGAATTCTTCATTATTATATTTTTTAGATAAATCTTCAATTTCATTTATCCAATTACCAAATATATTTTTTATATTCATTTTTTATATAATAAATATATTTAATAAAATACTTTTAAAAAGTATTTTATTAAATATATAAATTTATCCAATAATACCTTAATAGGTATTGGATTTTAAACTGTTTAATAATTATCACAACTTATACATAAATAACCTAATCCATCAATATAATCAGAAACAAATACTTTATTTTTACAAATAATACACACAATATTAATATTTTTTATTATAAAAATTTTTTTAATTATATTTACACATTCATTTGGTAAAATACTACACATGTATGTTTTTTTAAAAATTTCAAACATTTATAATTTATAAATTATTTCTTTATAAATTATATATCAAAATCAACTATACTCATTTTAAACAGTAATTTTTTTAAGTATTAATACTTAAAAAAATTTTTATATTTATTCATAATTTATTAATTTAAATATTTACAAATAGATTTGTATAAATGAATCTTTCTAATACATGTACAGATATTTTGATAAATGAAATTATGAAAAAACCACCATTTGTACAAGAAATGTTGATAAATGAAACATACCAATCTATAAAAAATAAACTAAATCTAGAAAATATTAATATTTTTAAAAAAATTTTACCTGACATATTAGATGAACTATTATTGGAACAACTAAACGGCGTACCTGCGGTAGATTTTTTTAAAATCTATCCAACCATTAAACCCATGGTTTTAACTAGTCTTATTGAAACAGCCGAATCTATTTTAATAAACATTGATGACTATTTAATAACACCGTATATAAACAGTTCTTTAATAGAGACAGAAGAATCAGATGAAGAAATTAATGACGGATATGACTCATTTTAAACAATAATTTTTTTAAGTATTAATACTTTTGTAAAGTACTTTACAAAATTTACTTTTAGAATTCTATTTCTATATTTTTTTTAAGAATTTTCTTTTACTTTATAAAATTTAATTCTGTGAACAAACTTGTTTTTTTAAATTTATTATTTTTTTAGTTTTACCTATTAATTCTTGTTGAAGTGTATTAATAATATTTAGTTTTCCTTGTTTTAATGTTTGAATGTCAATAATATGATTTTTTATTATTTTTTCATATTCTATAATTAATTCAGAATTTTTTAACTGTAAATTAGACATCTTATTTATTTGTTTATTTATTGTATTTTGTAAAATACCCTCTTTTTTTTTAGTAACTTTTTTTAGATCATCATATTTAACTTTATAATCATCCTTGCATAATAAAATACCCATTTTTTATCTTTTGTATTTTTTTAAGTATTATTTAAAAAACTTTAATTTTAAAAATGATTTTAATTTAAAATCATTTTTAAAGATATAAATGTCGTCAAATCAAGAAAAAGAAGAATATAGATTCTATATTAATAGAAATGAAACTCAAGAAAATACAGAAGACCAAGCCTATAAATCATATGTAATTGAACAAAACAATGTTTTACATAATGAAAACTTACGTTTAAGAAAAGAAGTGGTTGAGTCTAATAATAAAATCGATGAATTAGAAGAACAAGATGATTTTAATACAAAAAGATCAAGTAATATTAAAGGTGTGTTGAAAAATTTACATGAAATAGATAAATTAAGGAAAGAGTATATAGATAAATTAAGGAAAGAGTATATCAAATTAGATAATAATGTAATTCGGGAACAAAATATTATATATAAACACAATAATTATCATTTCAAAAAAATAGAATATTTTTTCTATATGTATAGTGTTTTAAACATTATTATGAATATATTTTACATGAATTATATTAGTATGTTATTTATAACATGTTGGTCTTCTGTTACCTATATTTGTTATGTTTATTTTAATAAGTATATAAAAATATATCAAAATCAAAGTAATTATAATTTAGAAAGAAATAAGATTAACTATGAAATTGATAAAATATTAAAAGCACAAGATTATATACACGAGTTTATTGATTCTATGTAAACATTTTTTTTGTTATTTTTATATATAAAAATAACAAAAATATTCATTTATTATAATAAAATAAAAAATTGAAAAATGATTTAAATTTATATTTTTTTAATTAAAATGTCAGTAGAAAACGCTTTTAATATTTGTTTGGAAATGCTAAAACAGAGAAACTATGAAATACTTCAATTAGATAAAGAGGATTTGATTATATCAGCTTTAAAACCTAATGGTGAACAAGTTTCTGTCTACTTTAATATGTCTCCTAAATTTGATACAAAAAGTATGAAAGAAATAATATTTTTAATGGAACAAGAAGGTATAGATCATTCTATTGTAGTGTATAAGGATAATATTACAGCAGCGACTTCTAATATTCTTTCACAAACTATTGATTTAAAAATAGAGTTATTTGCTGAAGAAGATTTACAAATTAACATTACAAAACATTCTTTACAGCCTAAATTTGTTAGGCTAAACAAAGACGATACCATTCATTTTAAAGAACAATTTGGAATAAAATTTCCTACTTTGAGACATGATAAACCAATAAGTAGATTTTATGATTATCAAAAAGGAGATGTTATCCAGATTGAGAGGAATGAGATGTTTACTTTTAGAATAGTAAGATGATTTATACGAATTTAAAAAAAAACATATTTAATATTAAATATGTTTTTTGAAAAAAATCAACAAGTTAATAATACTAAATATTATAATATATTAGGAGTTGATAAGAGCGCGGATGATAATACTATCAAAAAAGCTTATCATAAGTTGGCTATGAAATTGCATCCTGATAAAAACCCTGATGATCCAGAATCAGAAAAAAAATTTAAAGATATTTCACAGGCTTATTCTGTTTTATCTGATAAAGAAAAACGCACATCTTATGATAATTTTGGGGAAGACGCTGTTAATAATTCTAATGGAGGTATAAATCCTCATGATATATTTGAGAATTTATTTGGTATGAATAGACAAGCCCCTAAACAAAATAAACCATTAATAGAAACAATATTTTTAACATTAGAAGAATTTTATATGGGTAAAACTATTAATAAAAATATATGTAGAAATAAATTATTTAATAAACAAGGAAAAATTGATAAGTCAGGTGTGGAAAAATGCGGCTCTTGTTCTGGTATTGGTAAGAAAAATATTCAACGACAAATAGGACCATCATTTTTTCAACAAATACAAATTGATTGTGACAAATGTGATGGTAAAGGTTTTAAACTTAAGAACGGTTACTATATGAAACAAAAAAAAGAAAATATAACCATAGAGTTAAAAGCTGGTAGTCCAAACAATCAACAAATATTATTGAAACATAAAGGTAATTTTAATTTAAATAACCAAGAATATGGTGATTTAGTAATAGTTTTTTCAGAAGTTAAACATGATATTTTTACAAGAAAAGGTAATGATTTAATAATGTTTAAAAATATCAATATCATTGAAGCTTTAACTGGGTATACAGACAAAATCAAATTATTAAACCAGACTGAAATAATAATACAAACTAAAGATATTATAAAACAAGATATGCTTAAAAAA
>TARA_B110000114_G_scaffold185823_1_pt1 | contig 10166 bp, 8 predicted proteins | sample TARA_B110000114 | Tara Oceans TARA_B110000114 (sample SAMEA4397311) | marine metagenome | biome: Polar Biome; feature: [SRF] surface water layer (ENVO:00010504); material: water (ENVO:00002006), including particulate matter (ENVO:01000060) such as... | depth 5 m
TGTGCGTGGGTTCCAATCCGTTCTGGTAGATCTTGGTGCGCGCATGGGACTGAAAGGGTTTGTGAATGAGGATGGTTCGGCCAAATATAAGGATTATGCGGACTACATCGTTAACCATGAGCGTCGGCCTGGTATTGGCCCATTGATTGGATTTCGAGGTGAGGATGGCCTTGAGGAAGGGCGTGGTAAACCAAACCCAGATCAAATGCAGTCCTACATAGATAATGGTGGGTTTTATGAGATTAGCATACCTGATGGAGCAAATTTCTACAAACCATGGAATGCAGCCTATCAAGACTGGGCTGTAAAAGTTGGTATCTATGATACGCCCCAGCCTTATCTTTTTGATATTTATTCTGAACCTATGCGAAAATTTCAATTGGCTGCTGAAGGCTATGGCGACCGTCAGCCACCAGATGAATTACGAACTCGGATTAAAGAAACATTGGACCCTTTACCAGTATGGTATGCCCCATTTGAAGACGAAAATGTAGATACTTCTGAATTTAATGTTCATGCACTGACTCAACGTCCAATGGCGATGTACCACAGCTGGGGCACGCAAAACGCTTGGCTTCGGCAGATACATGGGCAAAATCCATTGTTTGTGCCAACCAAGTTGTGGGAAGCTAATGGCTTCAATGAGGGAGATTGGGCTCGAGTTACCTCTGTACATGGAGCGATTGTTGTTCCTGTGGCACATATGGCGGCATTGAATGAAAATACAATATGGACGTGGAATGCGATTGGTAAACGCAAAGGTACTTGGGCGCTCGATGAACAAGCGCCCGAGGCTACAAAGGGGTTCTTACTCAATCATCTTATACATGAGCTAATGCCGGAAAAAGGTGATGGTATGCGTTGGTCAAACTCTGATCCAGTTACTGGTCAAGCTGCTTGGTTTGATCTTCGAGTAAAAATTGAGCCGTGCGAGGCACCAAACCATTGCTCGCCTGAGCTACCACCAATTAAATCTCCTGTAGGACAAGGACCAAAAAACCTGGAATGGAAAGTGGGCGAATGAGCTGGACTCCTCAAATAAGTGGACCCAATAGTACCCAACAGATAGACAAGAAATCTGTCCACTTCCCCTTTTGGGAGGAGGCTGAAAAATTTAATGTGAAACTTGCTACTTTTGCTGACTTGACGGAGGCTCCATGACTACTTTACCCCAAACAACTGAAAAAAAACTGGGTCTGGTAATTGACTTGGACACCTGTGTGGGTTGCCATGCATGCGTTGTGTCTTGCAAAGGCTGGAACACTGAAAATTATGGTGCACCGTTGTCTGATCAGGACGCTTATGGAGCTGATCCAACTGGAACCTTCCTTAACAGGGTACATAGTTATGAAGTTCAGCCTGAAGAAGGTCCGGCCCAACTTATTCACTTTCCAAAATCATGTTTGCATTGTGATGATGCGCCTTGTGTAACTGTCTGCCCCACTGGCGCGAGCTATAAACGCCAAGAAGACGGCATTGTGTTGGTTAATGAAGATGCATGTATAGGGTGTGGGCTTTGTGCCTGGGCTTGTCCATATGGTGCTCGCGAAATGGATCAAGCGGCAGGTGTTATGAAGAAATGTACTCTTTGTGTTGATCGTATTTATAATGAGAACTTGCCTGAGGAAGATCGGGTACCATCTTGTGTTCGTACGTGTCCGTCAGGTGCTCGCCACTTTGGTGATTTAGGTGATGAAACATCAGAAGTATCCGTATTAGTTGCCGCGCGAGGTGGCATGGATTTAATGCCAGAATTAGGCACTAAACCAGTAAATAAATACTTGCCACCGCGCCCAAAAGATGTAGTTCCAGAGTTTGATATTTTGGCCCCTTATTTGAAACCGGTGGCTGATACCCAAAAAGGATTTCTCGGCTGGCTTGATAAAGCATTGGAGAAAATCTAATGCATCCTGCTAGCTCAGTAATAATCTTCACTGTAGCTTCTGGTCTAGGCTTTGGATTGCTCACATGGCTGGGACTGGGGTTGCCGAATGCTAATGGTTGGGCAGCATTTTGGTACTATGCGCTTGGTTTTGCTTTGGCTGGGGGAGGGCTGTTAGCTTCAACCTTTCATCTGGGAAATCCACAACGATTTCTAAAAGCTTTTTCGCAATGGCGCAGTAGCTGGCTTAGTCGTGAAGGCTGTCTTTCTGTTTTTGCGATGGCCATCCTGGGCATATTTGCATTTGGTGCGATTTTTCTGGGCGCCAACTGGCAGCCATTGGGCTACATTGGTTCTGTTCTTGCGGTGCTAACTATCATAGCAACGTCAATGATTTATGCACAACTCAAAACTGTACCCCGGTGGAACCACTGGACAACGCCATTATTGTTCTTGCTTTTATCTCTGGGCGGTGGTGCGTTACTGGCCCTCCAAACCTCGCTAGGCTTGATATTGTTGACTTTTGCTGGCGCAGTTCAGCTTTTGGCTTGGTACTTAGGAGATGGACGTTTTCAGCGGCGTGGAACTAATATTGGCACTGCCACCGGCCTTGGCGATCGCGGCAAAGTACGTGCTTTTGAGCCACCGCACACTGGCAACAACTACTTACTGAAGGAAATGGTTCATCAAGTGGGTCGCAAGCACGCTGTAAAGCTGCGCGTAATCGCCTTTATTATGATGATCCTGATGCCAATAGGTTTATTGATGATCTCTTACGCTGTGCCCATAGTCGTTTTGGCTCTATTGGTGCATATGATAGGTACCTTTGTTCAACGTTGGCTTTTCTTTGCCGAAGCTGAACATGTAGTTGGATTATACTATGGAAAGCGCTGATTTCTCCATTAAAAGCTTTTTGAATTAGATTCAGTAGTTAAGGGGTTTGCACCCGACTTAATTGGTTGTGCCAGGGAGCATTTATCAGGGTTCAAATAGGTAGTTCTGGATGTGTCTCATCCATGACTGTTTCACGATAGTGTTTTCTGCATAATGATAAATAAGTTTCGTTTCCACCTATTTGGACTTGATTTCCAGCGGTTACAGCCTTCCCCGTGCTATTGAGCCGGACGACCATAGTGGCCTTCTTGCCGCAATGGCAGATGGTTCGAATTTCCCGCATTTCGTCTGCCAGTGCTAGCAGTGCAGCTGACCCTGGAAATAACTCTCCCATAAAGTCGACCCGTAGCCCATAACATATTACTGGAACCTTAAGGTCATCTACAACTCGGGCTAGCCCCCATACCTGGTCTCTAGTGAGGAATTGTGCCTCATCGATAAAGATGCAGGAAATTTTACTAAGTGCATGCTTAAGTTTTATTTTTTCAAACAGATCTTCCTGTGGATTAAAGGTATTGGAGGCCTCCTCAATACCAATGCGTGAGGCGATTTTACCTTGGCCCGCTCGCGTGTCCATTTGTGCAGTTAACAGGTACGTCTCCATCCCACGCTCACGATAATTATGCGCTGCCTGCAATAGTAAAGTCGATTTGCCAGCATTCATTGTGGAGTAATTGAAGTAAAGTTTAGCCATGTAGATTATTTGCACTGAGGCTATGGTTGATGCAAGAGGCAGTTAGATGAATATTTTTGGAAAACTTAGAGTGTTTTGGTATTTTTGATAATACGATTATTAAAGTTAGTCTTTTGTAATCAGATACTATTATGTGAAGCATTACTCTTGTAGTGCCTTAACGCCAATATCTCCCTTAGCATTAGCTTTAATGGCAAAAGCCGCTGCGTGGCTGGCGGAGATGGTGGTAAAGTAAGGAACTCCATCCATCAAGGCTGACGCCCGCATGCTGCGGCTATCTTCCACAGCCTGGGTGCCCGCTGTCGTATTAAAGATTAGGGCAATGTCGCCATTTTTGATTTGGTCTACGATGTTAGGGCGACCCTCATAGACCTTATTTACCACAACACTTTTGATGCCTGACTTGGCCAAGAAAGAAGCTGTTCCTCGTGTGGCAGTGAGTGTGAAGTCCATTTCGAGCAAGCAAGAGGCTAGTTCAAGAAGAGTTGCGTCCTTTTCCTCATCCTTGATGGATAGAAATACTTTGCCAGATTTTGGTAGCACAGTACCGGCACCCAGCTGTGCTTTGTAGAAGGCGCGGTGGAACTTACTGTCAAAGCCCATGACCTCGCCCGTTGATCGCATTTCGGGCCCCAGAAGAGTATCGACACCTGGGAAACGTGCAAAAGGTAGTACGGCTTCTTTGACCGCGAACCCTTTGATATTGGCGGGGTCTATCAAATTGAAATCTTTTAGTTTTTCGCCTGCCATTATACGTGCTGCGATAGCAGCAATTGGGCTGCGCACCGCTTTGGCCACAAAGGGAACGGTACGACTTGCGCGAGGGTTAACTTCAATTAGGTAGATCTCGCCATCTTTAATTGCAAACTGCACATTCATGAGGCCAACAACATTTAGTGACAGTGCCAAATCTTTGGTTTGACGTTTTAACTCAACGATTATGTCTTGGGACAATGAATAAGGTGGAAGGGAGCAAGCGCTATCGCCAGAGTGCACACCGGCTTCTTCGATATGCTGCATTATTCCAGCCACATGCACTGAAGTTCCGTCACAAAGCGCATCCACATCAATCTCGATTGCGCCAGACAAATAGCTATCTAGCAATACCGGGCTATCGCCAGAAACAACCACAGCTTCAGAGATATAGCGCTCTAGGTTAGTTTGATCTCGTACAATTTCCATTGCTCTACCACCCAGGACATAGGACGGACGGATTACTAGTGGGAACCCAATTTTAGCAGCAACTTCGAAAGCTTCTTCACTGGAATGTGCGAGGCCGTTGTTTGGTTGTTTGAGTTTGAGTTGGGTCACCAAAGCCTGGAAGCGTTCCCGGTCTTCGGCTAAGTCAATCGCATCTGGGCTGGTGCCGAGGATAGGAATGCCAGACTTCTCTAAGGCACTAGCCAATTTCAATGGAGTTTGACCACCAAACTGAACAATCACGCCGTGTAGTGTGCCGTTCTCTTGTTCGACCCGCATGATTTCCATCACATGTTCAAAGGTCAATGGTTCAAAATAGAGGCGGTCTGAAGTATCATAATCAGTGCTTACCGTTTCCGGGTTGCAATTGATCATTATGGTTTCATATCCTTGCTCCGTTAGTGAGTAGCAGGCGTGGCAGCAGCAGTAATCAAATTCAATACCTTGGCCAATTCTGTTTGGACCACCGCCTAAAATTATGATTTTCTTGCTACTGGAAGGCCGTGCCTCACATTCACTGAAACCCATCGCTGGCGCCTCATAAGTAGAATACATGTAGGGGGTTTGCGCTTCAAATTCTGCGGCACATGTATCTATGCGTTTGAATACAGCTACAACGCCAAGGCTTTGCCGGTTATTACGGATAGTGGTCTCGGTGTTACCGGTTAAAAATGCCAAGCGTGCATCCGAGAAGCCCATCATTTTGAGATTGCGTATACCAAGTTCATCCCGTGGAATGCCTTGAACTTTAAGAATATTCTCTGTTTCTATAATTTCACGAATCTGAGCTAAAAACCATGGATCAAACCGTGTAATTTCATAAATCTCAACATCTGAAAAACCAAATCGCATTGCCTGTGCAATAACGCGCATTCGGTCTGGTGACTGAATGGCCAATTCACGAGTCATTGCCTTATCGATTACTGTTTGGATTTCTGCTGTTTTACCTAATAGAATACCTTCTTGTAGAACCATCTGATCTTCAAATGGCATTCCCTCTACATGTACTTCGTCAAAACCAGTCAACCCTGTTTCCATTGACGACAGAGCTTTTTGTACAGACTCTTGAAAGCCGCGACCAATAGCCATTGCTTCACCGACAGATTTCATTGCTGTCGAAAGAACAGCTGGAGACCCTGGAAATTTTTCAAAGGCAAAGCGTGGAATTTTAGTAACCACATAATCTATTGACGGTTCAAAGCTGGCAGGTGTGGCTTTCGTAATATCGTTCTCTAGTTCATCAAGCGTGTAGCCTACCGCTAATTTTGCTGCAATTTTTGCAATTGGAAAGCCTGTAGCTTTAGATGCCAAAGCTGAGGATCGAGATACCCGTGGGTTCATCTCAATCACAACCATACGTCCGTCCTCTGGGTTTACAGCCCATTGCACGTTGGATCCACCAGTTTCAACACCGATTTCGCGTAGCACAGCGATACTAGCATTGCGCATAATTTGATATTCTTTGTCGGTTAGTGTTAGTGCAGGTGCGACGGTTATACTGTCGCCAGTATGGACGCCCATTGGATCAATATTCTCAATTGAGCACACGATTATGGCATTGTCCGCGGTATCGCGAACCACTTCCATTTCATATTCCTTCCACCCCAGAAGGCTTTCATCAATTAGGATCTGGTTAACAGGTGAAGCATCTAACCCAGTTTTGCAAAAGTGTTCATAGTCCTCTCGGTTATAAGCTACTCCACCTCCAGTTCCACCAAGGGTGAAAGCAGGCCGAATGATTGCTGGTAGACCAATATCATCAAGGGCTTCCAGACAGTCACTCATATTCTCAGCGATAGTTGCGCGAGGGTTCTCTAGCCCTAATCTGGTCATTGCTTCGCGAAACAACTTTCGATCCTCTGCCATTTCAATGGCTGGCCGCTTAGCTCCAATCATTTCAACGTTAAATTTGTCTAGAACGCCCATTTCTTCGAGTGCCAGGGAGGTATTTAATCCAGTCTGTCCACCCATTGTGGGCAGAAGTGCATCTGGTCGCTCAATTTCAATAATTTTTGCAACCGTTTCTGGTGTAATTGGTTCTATATATGTGGCATCTGCCATCTCAGGATCTGTCATTATTGTTGCTGGGTTTGAGTTAACAAGGACAACCCGATAGCCCTCTTCTTTTAAGGCTTTACATGCCTGGGTGCCAGAATAATCAAACTCACAGGCTTGGCCAATAATAATTGGACCTGCGCCAATAATCATGATTGAGTTAATATCCGTTCTTTTTGGCATAAACTGTCCTTGATTAGCGCAGCGAAAACTGACCTAACTTATATGTAAAGGAACCTTAGGCGCAAGGGATCTCTTTCATTTCACATTTTGTTAATCGAAATAGAAATTCTTTCGCAACAGTTCTAACACACAGCTCTATGGCAATGGCAATTCGGTTGTGTTTTTTAGTTCTTCCATAACAAAACTAGCGCTAACGTCTGCCAGTTCTATTTGTGAAATAAGTCGCTGATAAAGGTCGTCATAAGCTTGTACATCGCTGACGCGGGCTTTTATTAAATAGTCCTGGTTTCCAGAAGTTCGATACGCTGACTGTACTTGTGGAAGGCTATCAATTACTTTCGCAAATTTATCTGCCCAGTCTTTACTGTGTGTGCGTACGGAAATTGAGATAAAAACTATAAGTCCTAGGCCCACGGATTGCGCATCGAGCAATGCAACCCGCGCCTTTATAATCCCACTGTCTTGAAGTCGCTTAATTCTACGCCAAACGGCGTTACGGGAGAGGCTGACTGCTTGCGCTAAATCTTCTAATGATTGGCTTGAGTCTCGCTGCATATGTTGCAGTATATGTCTATCATAATCATCATATGTTGCAATATTTTTAACCATAGTGGGATATTATCACAAAATTTATGGAAATTAAAGAATATTTGGGAAAAATTTTTAATCTTGATGAGTTAGGATCAGATTAAGAAACAGAATTGGAGCTTCGTCATGCAGGTGTCACCAAAACTTTTAACCAAACATTTAAATGATGTTGATGAGACTTATCGGGAGCATTTTTTTCATGCTGCATGGTATTTTGTTATGCTTTCAACGGCAGCCATATGCGCATTAGTGCATTCAGTTTTACCGTTTTTATTCGAAAATACTGCAAGCCGAATAATTTATGCCTTACATGCAAAAATGGAAGCTCGTCAGCTGTTTGATGCTTGATATCGTTCTAACATACAATTTTGAGCTGGTAACTGTGCGAAAGTAGCGGATTGGCTTGACTTTATGGCTCTGCCGGGATGTATCGGCCCGACTGCATTGAGGAGCCCGACCATGCACGCATACCGTAGCCACACTTGTGCCGATCTGACTGAAAATAACGTTGGTGATACTATACGCCTGTCTGGATGGGTGCACCGTGTGCGAGATCACGGTGGTGTCTTATTCATAGATTTACGAGACCATTATGGTATGACCCAGGTTCTGTGTGATCCAGATAGCCCTGTTTTTAATGAGGTTGAAAAGCTGAGAAGCGAATGGTGCATCCGTATTGATGGAACTGTAAAGGCGCGTGATGCGACTCTGGTGAACGCAAAGATCTCAACTGGTAAAATTGAGGTTTTTATTCTTGATCTTGAGGTATTGGGTGCTTCAGAGGAATTACCATTGATGGTGTTTGGAGATCAGGAATATCCTGAGGAAACACGCCTTAAGTACCGTTACCTCGATTTGCGGCGTGAAAAGCTGCAAAATAATATGAAACTGCGCTCCGATGTAGTTGCATCGATGCGTAAACGGATGTGGGATAAAGGATTTAGGGAGTTTCAAACGCCAATTATCACTTCCTCTAGCCCGGAGGGTGCTCGCGACTTTTTAGTACCCTCTCGACTGCATCCCGGTAAGTTTTATGCCCTGCCGCAAGCACCCCAGCAGTTTAAACAGCTAATTATGGTTTCAGGATACGATAAGTATTTCCAAATTGCGCCATGTTTTCGTGATGAGGATCCGCGGGCCGACCGCTCTCCCACAGATTTTTATCAGCTAGATTTAGAAATGTCCTTTGTTGAGCAGCAGGATATCTTTGATACAATTCAACCAGTTCTTACAGGTGTATTTGAGGAATTTGGTGGTGATCGCCAGGTTGATAAAATTTGGCAACAGATAAGCTACCGTGATGCCGCCCTTTGGTATGGAAGTGATAAACCAGATTTGCGTAACCCAATTAAAATGCAAGTTGTGTCTGATCACTTTAGAGGTTCGGGGTTCGCCATTTTTGCTAAGCTCCTAGAACAAGAGGGCACTGAGATCAGGGCTATTCCTGCACCTACTGGTGGTAGCCGAAAGTTCTGTGACCGAATGAATGCGTTTGCCCAAAAAGAAGGTTTGCCTGGTATGGGCTATATTTTTTGGCGTGATCAGGGAGAAGGTATGGAGGCTGCAGGCCCCCTAGCTAAAAACATTGGTCCCGAGCGAACTGAAGCCATTCGTGAGCAATTGGGATTAGGTGTTGGAGACGCAGCATTTTTCCTTGGGGGTAAACCTAAAGCTTTTGAAGCAGTGGCTGGTCGAGCCAGAAACTCCATTGGAGAGGAGCTCGGCCTTACGGATAGAGATCGGTTTGCGTTTGCCTGGGTTGTGGACTTTCCAATTTACGAAAAAGATGACGAGACTGGTAAAGTCGACTTTGAGCACAATCCATTCTCTATGCCGCAGGGTGGGATGGACGCATTGCACGGTGATCCACTTAAAGTGTTGGGCTACCAGTATGACCTTGCTTGTAATGGTTACGAATTGTTGAGTGGTGCTATACGAAACCACCGGCCTGAAATAATGTTTAAAGCTTTTGAGATTGCTGGCTATGGAAAAGATGAAGTCGAAAAACGATTTGGCGGCATGGTAAATGCATTTCAATATGGGGCGCCACCGCATGGCGGCTGTGCAGCTGGTATTGACCGTATTGTAATGCTCTTGGCAGATGAGGCTAACATTCGTGAAGTAATTATGTTCCCAATGAACCAACGTGCAGAAGATTTAATGATGTCTGCGCCCTCTGACCCAATGAATGAACAGCTGCGAGAACTTTCTTTACGGGTGATAAAGACTGAGTGAAATAAACTAGTTCTGGGACGCAGATGATAAAAAGGGGACAGTTATGATTGGCCGGTTGAACCATGTCGCTATTGCTGTGCCTGATCTGGAGGCTGCATGCGCCCAGTACTCTTCCATATTAGGTGCAGAAGTTGGCAAGCCGCAACATGAGCCCAATCACGGAGTGACAGTTGTTTTCATAGAACTCCCAAATACCAAAATTGAATTACTTCATCCCTTGGGTGTCCATTCTCCTATTGCCAGTTTTCTGGATAAGAACCCATCTGGGGGTATTCACCATATATGTTATGAGGTAGATGATATTTTGTCTGCGCGGGATCAATTAATGGCGTCAGGTGCTAGGGTTTTGGGTGGGGGTGAACCTAAAATTGGCGCTCACGGAAAATTAGTAATTTTTTTACACCCCAAGGACTTCAATGGCTGCCTAATCGAGCT
>TARA_B110000114_G_scaffold168132_1_pt1 | contig 10068 bp, 7 predicted proteins | sample TARA_B110000114 | Tara Oceans TARA_B110000114 (sample SAMEA4397311) | marine metagenome | biome: Polar Biome; feature: [SRF] surface water layer (ENVO:00010504); material: water (ENVO:00002006), including particulate matter (ENVO:01000060) such as... | depth 5 m
AAATCATAATTTGGAACGAAGTAAAAGGAAAACAAATAAGAGTCTATCGATTTATCAGGTAAAAGCCTTTACTTAATTTTATCGTAAATTTTTATTTTTAAGAGCTGAGTTTAGTCATTGAGATAGACGGCTGTTTGAACAGTAACGTAAGTAAATTCAGAAAAGATAAATTAAGAGCCACAAAGCTTACTGAGTATGATCTGATGACGCTAAGGTTTAATGATTCATAAATATTTAATGATTTTTCCAATGTATTGCGAGTGATCGCAAATTATATGATTAATTTTACGTCAATTGAATTTGATGGATTTGAAAATGTTAAAGTTTTTAAATGAAGCGATTCACATTACTATAAAAACACACCCCGAACACCTCTTGATAGCTTGTGGGTTGTGTTAAACAAAATAGTTTAAATTATACTCAAATACCATCCTTCAAACAAGAAGCATGAAAAAACTAAAAGCAATAGGATTATTAATACTGGGGGGACTCTTAATGGCATCGAGTTTTGCCCCTTATGACTTTATTATAGGAGGAATGTTGGGAATAGTACCCCTTTTAATAATTGAGGATCAAATTTCAAAAGAAGATAAATGGCGTAAGGTTCGTATTTTTGCAAGTGCATATTTGGTGTTCGTCGTCTATAATTTCGTCACCATTTATTGGGTGCGAAATGCTGCTTGGATTGGTGTGATTGCTCCGGCAATTGTAAATAGTGCCTTCTTTGCAATGGCGATTGTTGCTTATAGTTCAATAAAATCTCGATTAAGTCCAAAGGCTGCTTATTTATCATTGGTGATGTTATGGGTTGCATGGGAATATATAGAATTACAAGATTGGGATTTATCATGGCCATGGTTAACATACGGTTTCTCCTTATCTAATTGGGTGAAATTAATTCAATGGTATTCATATACAGGAGCTTTAGGAGGAACAGCTTGGTTATTAATTGTGAACCTATTTGTTTTTTTTGTTTACAAATCGTGGAAGCTCAAAGAGGATTCTTTCTTTATCATAAAAAAAGGAATCCAACTTGGGCTTGTCGTTTTTGTGCCAATTTTAATTTCATTGTTGCAATACTACACTTATGAGGAAAAGGGTTTTGAGCAAGATGTGGTCGTGTTACAACCGAATATGAATCCATACTCAGATCGATTTATGGATAGTAAAGGCAATGAACTAAAAGCGATGTCTGCGGTAGCTCAAGTTCGACGATTTACAGAAATAGCGGATAAAGTTATGGATGAAGATGTTGATTTTTTGTTAATGCACGAAACAGCCTTACCTCAAACAGAATCCAATCTTACCTTACCTTATTCAGCAAGTGTAGGTGTGCTTAAAAGATGGCGTGCAAGTAAATACCCAAATCTTTCAATTTTAACAGGCTTGGCATACAGAGAATTTAAGGAAGGAAAAATTGGTGAAGATGTTCCGGCAACCTATAAAAGGAGCTATGATGGTCGTTATTACGAGTATTTTAACTCCTCCATTTTAATTAATGGTGAGAATGATACTTTGCCACAATACCATAAATCAATGTTAGTAATCGGAGTTGAGCGAATCCCAGATTACTTTGTTTATTTTCAAAAATATTTAACCGATTTTGACAGTGATGCTGACGCTAATATTTATAACCCAAACAACGGGAAACAAGCAGAGCGAGAGGTTTTTTATGGTAAAGGAGATTCCGCTATTGTTGCGCCGGTAATTTGTTATGAAAGTTTATTTGGAGATTATATTACAGAGTACGTGCGGAAAGGCGCGAACTTTTTAGGCGTAATAACAAATGATGCTTGGTGGGGAAATACCGCAGGTTATCAGCAGCATTGGGGGTTTTCGAGAATGAGAGCAATCGAAACAAGAAGATCAGTAGCAAGAAGTGCAAATACAGGTTGGAGTGGGTTTATTAATCAACGTGGAGATGAATTACAAAAGTCTACCTATTTAACCCAAGATGTATTGCGTCAAAAAATTCAATTAAACAGTGAAATGAGCTTTTACGCTCAATATGGAGATATCATCGGAAAGCTAGGCGTTTGGTTTAGTATTATGGCATTACTTAACCTTTTGGTTAAAAAAGTAACAGCCAAAGGTGTTTAGTTGAAAAGTCTTACCATTAATCAGTAAAATTTAGTCTGTTAACTCATTCGAAGTTTGTAAATTTGCACCACCATAAAAGCATCAATAATATGTCGGAATTAAATAAACACAGTAAAACAGTTACTCAGGATCCAACTCAACCAGCTTCACAAGCTATGTTGTATGGAGTAGGATTAACGGATGATGATATGAATAAAGCGCAAGTTGGTATTGCTTCTACAGGTTGGGAAGGAAATACGTGTAACATGCACTTAAACGGTTTTGCAACAGAGATTAAAGCAAGTGTAAATGCTTCTGATTTAGTTGGATTAATATTTCATACAATTGGTGTTTCTGATGGGATTTCAAACGGAACAACAGGTATGAAATTCTCATTAGTATCTAGAGATATTATTGCAGATTCAATCGAAACTGTAATGAGTGCTCAGTTTTATGATGCATTAGTTCCTGTTGTAGGTTGTGATAAAAACATGCCTGGAGCAATGATGGCGATCGGAAGATTAAATCGTCCGTCTATCCTTGTTTATGGAGGTACTATTAGTGCTGGTAATTACTGTGGTAAAAAATTAAACATCGTATCTGCCTTTGAGGCTTTGGGTCAAAAAGCACAAGGAGAGATTACTGATGAAGAATATAAAGGAATAATCAAAAACTCTTGTCCAGGAGCAGGAGCTTGTGGAGGTATGTACACAGCAAATACAATGTCTTCAGCAATTGAAGCATTAGGAATGTCAATGCCTTTCTCTTCATCTAACCCTGCTAATTCTTCTGAAAAAGAGCAAGAATTAACAGAAGTTGGTCCTGCGATTAGAAACTTAATGGAGAAGAATATTCTTCCAAGAGACATTATGACTCGTAAAGCATTTGATAACGCATTAAGAGTTATTATCGCTTTAGGAGGATCTACAAATGCAACAATGCACTTAATCGCAATGGCTGATGCTGTTGATGTTGAGTTAACATTGGATGATATTCAAGCAATGAGTGACATCACTCCATTTTTAGCCGATTTAAAGCCTTCAGGAAAATACTTAATGGAAGATCTTCATGCAATTGGTGGTGTACCAGCAGTAATGAAATACTTGTTAGAAAAAGGATTGCTACACGGAGATTGTATGACTGTAACAGGTGAGACGATCGCTGAAAATTTAGCTAAGGTTCCAAGCTTAAAAGAAGGACAAGATTTATTACGTGAGATTGAAAATCCAATAAAGCCAGAAGGGCACTTACAAATTCTTTATGGAAATATTGCAACTGAAGGGTCTGTAGCTAAGATTACAGGTAAAGAAGGAACTAAGTTTGTTGGCCCAGCAGTTGTATTTAACGACGAGTTTGCTGCAATTGATGGAATACTTGACGGAACAGTTAAAAAAGGGAATGTAATCGTTATTCGTTTTGAAGGACCAAAAGGTGGACCAGGAATGCCGGAAATGTTAAAGCCAACTTCTGCAGTAATGGGAGCTGGATTAGGTAAAGATGTTGCCTTAATTACAGATGGTAGATTCTCTGGAGGATCACACGGTTTTGTTGTAGGTCACGTTTCTCCTGAAGCTCAACTAGGAGGTGTTATCGGATTAATTAATAACGGTGATATCATCACTGTTGATGCTGACGAAAATGTACTTAATGTTGATCTTACTGAAGAAGAATTAGACGAGAGAAGAAAATTATGGAAACCGAAAGAAATTCCACAGAGAGGAATTTTAGGGAAATATGCTCGACAAGTTGGGAGTGCATCTCAAGGATGTTTAACAGATAGATAAGGTTTAACGGAGTATCTTTTTTTGATTTAAACTACTGATTTATAGTTTTTTAGGTGCTTGTTTTGAGGTTTGAACCTTGGAGGGTGTTTTAAAAAATTTAAAATCGGAATTTAGATTCATTTAAAACATCAATATCTTTATAAGAGACTTTATAAATATGAGACATTTAAAGGTAACATCAGTCGAGTTTGTATTAAGAACACAAGTTCGTTTTTAAGACTGAGATTTGCTTTGAAATAAATAAAATTAAAAGCCTTTCTCACATAGTAAGAAAGGCTTTTTTTTAACCAGATTAAAATGGAAAAAACAATTAAGAAAGTTACAGGTGCAGAAGCCGTAGTTTTAAGTTTGTTAGAAGAAGGAGTTGAGAAAGTTTTTGGTTATCCAGGTGGTGCAATTATGCCTGTATACGATGAGTTTTATAAATACCGCGATCAAATTAAGCACATCCTAGTTCGTCATGAACAAGGAGCTACACACGCGGCTCAAGGCGAAGCAAGAGTTAAAAACAGAACAGGTGTTGCAATAGCAACTTCAGGTCCTGGTGCAACGAACTTAATTACAGGTATTGCCGATGCACAAATCGACAGTACGCCAATGGTGTGTATTACAGGTCAGGTTCCGTCTCACCTTTTAGGTACGGATGCTTTCCAGGAAACTGATATTATTGGTATTTCCTCACCGGTTGTTAAATGGAGTTTTCAAGTAACTAAGGCAGAGGAAATTCCTTGGGCGATAGCGAAAGCATTTTACATCGCAAACTCAGGAAGACCTGGTCCCGTTTTAATTGATATTACAAAAGATGCTCAGTTTTCAGAGTTTGACTTTGAGTACAAAAAGTGTGAGTTCGTACGATCCTATAACCCAATTGTTGAGGTAAGTTTAGATCAAGTTAAGGATGCAGCACAAGCTATTAACAGCGCTAAAAAACCAATGATGATTGTTGGTCATGGTGTGTTATTAGGTGATGCTCAAAAAGAAGTTTTAAAAATAGCTGAAAAGGCGAAAATCCCTGTAGCCAATACCTGGTTAGGAGCTTCGGCTTTTCCTGCACAACATGAATTGTTTAAAGGTATGGTTGGTATGCATGGTTCATATGCACCTAATCTTTTAACAAACGAATGTGATGTTTTAATTGCAGTAGGTATGCGTTTTGATGACCGTGTTACTGGTGATTTAAGCAGATATGCTTCGCAAGCAAAAGTTGTTCATTTTGAACTTGACTTTTCTGAGATAGATAAGAATGTAAAAGCTGATTATCCTGTTTTAGGAAACTGTAAAGAATCTTTAACGGCTCTTGATCCAATGATCATCGAGTCGGATGGAAGAGACGAATGGTTTGCTAGATGGAATGAGTTAGAAAAGCAAGAAGACGAAATAGTTGTTCAGCCTGATGTAAATCCAACTGAAGGACCTATTAGAATGGCTGAGGTTGTTCGGCGTTTGAGTGAAATAACAGAAGGGCAAGCTATTATTGTTACTGATGTGGGTCAGCACCAAATGATTACTGCGCGTTATTACCAGTTTATGGATACGAACACCAACGTAACTTCTGGAGGATTAGGAACAATGGGGTTTGGTTTGCCAGCGGCAATAGGTGCTAAAGTTGCTCGTCCAGAAAAAGAGGTTGTTGCTATTATTGGGGATGGTGGTTTTCAAATGACGCTACAAGAATTGGGGGTTATTATGCAGGAGAAAATTCCGGTAAAAATCTTAATTCTTAACAATGAATTTTTAGGAATGGTGCGTCAGTGGCAACAGTTGTTTTTCGATAAGAGATACGCTGAAACTGTTATTGAAAGTCCAAGTTTTGTAAAGCTAGCAGATGCATACGGAATAAAAGGAAAATCAATTTCTGAAAGAGGAGACTTAATGGGTGCTTTAACAGAAATGATAGATTCGAAAGAATCGTTCTTACTGGAGGTGATGGTTGAAAAGGAAGGGAATGTATTCCCAATGGTTCCATCTGGAGCTAGTGTTGCTGAATGTAGATTAAAATAATAAAGATTAAAGTTCAAAAAGATGAGCGCAGATAATATTGAAAGATTTACGATTTCTGTTTATGCTGAAAACCACATTGGTTTAGCAGGGAGATTAATGCAGATCTTCACAAGAAGAAAGATAAATATCGATAGTTTAACAACTTCGGAAAGTGAAATTGAAGGTATTTACCGTTTTACAATTGTAATTCACGTGACGAAAGATCAGGTGGTTAAAGTTGTTAATCAAATAAAGAAAATTGTGGATGTAATGACTGCGTTTTTCTTTAGTGAGGACGAAATCGTATATCAAGAAATCGCGTTATATAAAATTAAATCTTCAACACTTTTAGGAAGTAATGTTGAAATGGTGGTTCGTAAAAATGCTGCACGTATTCTTTATGTTGATCAGGAATTTACAGTAATTGAAAAAACAGGTCATAAGGAAGAAACACAAGAGCTTTTTGATAAGTTAAAACCTTTCGGGATTTTAGAGTTTGTTCGTTCGGGTAGAGTCGCAATTGCTCGTCCAATGCCAAACCTTCACTCTTGGTTAGAAGAAGTTGGTTTAACGGATAAGTTTTTGGTGAACCCTAAAAAGTAAATTTATTAAAGTATTGAGTGAAAGGGTCGGATTTATTCGTCCCTTTTTTTGTGACCTACTTTTTGCTTCTTTAAAGAAGCGCTTTTATATCAAACGATAAGTAAACTGAAAATCTAAACTTAGCATGCTACAGTCTGTATGGGATTGAAATGAATTTCGTTTTTGAAGTTTAATATTAGAGTTAATCCACTATCGTTTCGTTTTCTGAAACTGAATTGTTCCTCCATACTTTATTTGCATTTCATCAAAGCCAAATTTAGAAGTCTCACCTTTGCTTCCAGTAGGTTCTAAATTCCCATAGTAATGTCTTATCCACCCTCCAGTCCAAGTATTAGTTATAAGGGATGCTTAAGTTTTTAAATAGGGCGAGAAGCTAAACTATTTCCCCGAAAATTGAAGGGCTATCTATTCTGAAAACTTTATTACTGAATTATAAATTCTAGACTCGTATTCATTAAATAAAGAAAATTGATGATAGTTTTGAGGCGTGAATTATTGAGAGCCTAATTGCTTAATAGTTTTGGTTATTCCTAAAGTATCTAAAACTTGTCCGGTGTGATCAACTTCAATAATACTATCGGTTATTTGATTAATTAAATCGTCTTTTAAATCGTTGTTTCGAATTGCAAAAAACCTTCTGTTTTAAGCGTCTTATTATGTTTAGTCCCCCCCCCAAAAAAATAATGCAGTATTAATGCCTTCTTGAACTTTTCTTAATTGATTGTTAATTTCGATTTTATGGTTGATTATCGGCTCAGTAATTGACGTAGTGTCCACTAGGTGTAAAATATTAAAAAAAACTCCCTTTTGCAACCGTTTTTTGGTTGTGGTCATTAAATGAAAACGCCCAATTTTCATTCGCTCTATAGTTAATTTGGGTATTCGCGTCAGATTGACGTCCAGTAATACTACGGATGTAAATTCCATTTGATTTAAATTGAAAAGCAGTTTGAAATTTGGTTAATGCTCAACACATAACCAAATTCATCAAAAGGTTCCGCCAAATAAAAATCATCAACTCACTTTATACAAGGGTTGAAATTGAATTGTAAGATCTTTTTCCGCTTTAGTTTATTGGAATCGTAATACGATTTTGATGTTTATTCACAGTGTAAATCGGTTAATTGAAAATACCAATTCCGAATTACAATTTCTCGATTAATATGAGAACTAATTTTTTAAGCATTCAAAAAGCAGATGAGGTTTTCCAAAGGAAGTTGTTATTAAGAATGAAAAAATACTGATAAACCTCCTAAAGCTTTAACTATTTTAACAGCATGGCTCTGAATTATGTGTTTATCGGTTTTTTTGGGATAGCGTTCGTTATGGCGTTGTATCAATATTTTGCAAACGGGGTAGATATATTTTCAGCTTTAGTTCAAAGAACGTTTCATGATGCTGAGTTAGGCGCTGAAATTTGTATTGGATTCATCGGTGTATTTACACTGTGGATGGGGATTATGAAAATTGGTGAACACGGTGGCGCTATTCGAATTTTATCACGACTAGTTGCTCCTTTTTTCAATAGAATATTTCCTGAGTTACCGAAGAATCATCCTGTATTTGGGAGTATGATTATGAACTTTAGTGCCAATATGTTAGGGTTAGATAATGCAGCAACTCCAATGGGTTTAAAAGCCATTAAGGAATTGCAGGAATTGAATCCCGATAAGGAAACGGCGAGTAATGCTCAAATCATGTTTTTGGTTTTGAATACTTCTGGATTGACGCTGATACCTATTTCTATTTTAGCTTTGCGTTTTAAAAAGCTGTCGGCGAATGCAAGTTTACCTGAATTTGCAGGGATGGAGTTAGCAAGTCAAAGCACTGATGTTTTTGTTCCGATATTAATCACTACTTTTTTCTCTACATTGGTTGGGATAATAACTGTTTCGATTTTTCAAAAAATCAATTTATTAAAACCTGTTGTTATCGCTTATTTAGGAACATTGTCTTTAATTGTATCTGGAATAATTTGGCACTTTAGTGCTTTACCTCAAGAGGACGTTCAAAGCCAGTCTACGCTTATTGCTGGAGTTGTCTTGATGTCCTTTATAATTGGATTTATTGGTTTAGGTATTAAAAATAAGATAAATGTTTACGATTCATTTTTAGACGGGGCAAAAGAAGGTTTTTCATCAGCAATTAAGATCATTCCTTATTTGGTTGGAATTTTGGTAGCTATTGGGTTGTTTAGAGAGTGCGGGGCTTTAGACTTGTTTTTAGATGGGATTCGTTGGGTGATTGGTTTATTTACCAATTCAACAGAATTTGTAGATGCTCTACCTACCGCAATTATGAAGCCGCTAAGCGGAGGTGGTGCAAGAGCAGCAATGCTAGAATCAATGGACGCTTTTCCATTAAAAGAATCGGGAGGCGTTTTAGTGGAATCCTTTCCGTCTTTTTTAAGTGGAGTATTTCAAGGTTCAACCGAAACTACCTTTTATGTACTCGCTGTGTATTTTGGATCTGTAGGGATTAAGAATACACGTTATGCTTTGGTTGCTGGATTGTTGGCTGATTTCGCGGGGATAATTGCGGCGATTATTATTAGTTATCTTTTTTACGCTTATTAAGGGACACACCCCAAACCACTTTGGAGAGTGTACAACGTAATTACTTAGCAAAGTTAGATGGTTTGTTCGGTGTTATTCAGGTAAATTTGATTGCTGGAGATCCCGTATCAAGTACGGAAGGACAGGACGACTAAAGGCGGACTAACAAATCAATCAATCGAAGTGTTTATTTAAGTAAGTGTTTTGTCACTCTGAGCGTAGTCGAAGAGATCGTCTAACTTTTTTCAATGAATCAATTAAAATAGTCAAACCAAGTTCACCATTTCTGCGTCGCAGAAACCTAAGTCATAAGCTAGTTCCCTCTCCAAAGGGGTTCGGGGTGTTTCCCGCTAAACAAGCTAGATAATCAGCAGATAAAACAAATAATCAATCTTTCAATTTCCCCGGATTATTCTTTAAAAAAGAATCCCATCCAGAATACTTTTTTCCACCAGTAGGAGAGTTTGATTGATAATAATGACAAACAGCTGTTGCTAGTGCATCAGTTGCATCTAAGGGCTCGGGAAGTTTCTTAACCTTAAGAATATGAACAAGCATACCGGCCACTTGTTCCTTACTCGAAGTTCCTTTTCCAGTGATGCTCATTTTGATTTTTTTAGGCGCGTATTCTTCAAAAGGAATACCTCGAGAAAGCGCGGCGGCGATAGCTACACCTTGTGCTTTTCCCAATTTTAACATCGATTGAACATTTTCTCCGAAAAACTGAGCTTCAATAGCTAGCTCATCCGGAAGGAATTGATCAATCAATTTAATCATGTGATCAAAAATCATTTTAAGTCGAACGCCAAGATCTTTTTCTTTTTTCATGGATAAAACGCCAGCATCTAAAAGCTCTATCTTAGAGCCAGTTACCTTAATAATTCCATATCCCATCACGATTGTTCCGGGGTCAACTCCTAAAATGATTTTTTCCTTCACCAAAATCTTACTTTCTTTACGTCCTACTAGAAGAGTTTGAGCAAAAATAAGCAAATAAAGACGATCATTAATGTGGTTTTAAAAATCACCATATCCGGAGGGTCTTTAACTTATCTTGTTTACCTACT
>TARA_B110000114_G_scaffold10476_1_pt1 | contig 10038 bp, 6 predicted proteins | sample TARA_B110000114 | Tara Oceans TARA_B110000114 (sample SAMEA4397311) | marine metagenome | biome: Polar Biome; feature: [SRF] surface water layer (ENVO:00010504); material: water (ENVO:00002006), including particulate matter (ENVO:01000060) such as... | depth 5 m
ACTCTAAATACGTTTACAGATTTACCCATTAATAATGCCTCTCCAGATCGTTTAATAATACCTGGATTAATTGAGGTAGAAGACTTTGATTATATGATAGGTATGGCACTAGAAGATACAACTGATGAAGGTGGAGGGAAAAATCTCGGATATACAGACTCAGGAGATTATGCTGATTATTCTATTTATGTAACTAAATCAGGAAATTATGGTATTAAGTTTAGAATCGCAAGTTTATTTAGTAAAGGGAAAATTGGTTTGTATTCCGTAGATGAAAATACAGTTGAAACTGAATTGGTAGTCGTGAATACAGTTATTACAGGGGGTTGGCAAACTTGGGTAACTATTGCTGACAATTTATTTATTGAGGAAGGTCCTCACAAATTAAGAATGCGAATTTTAGCTGGCGGATTTAACTTTAATTGGATGGAGTTTGATAGCCCCGATAGTGATAAAGATGGCGTTTTAGATGCAGATGATACCTGTCCAAATACACCAGAAAACACCATTGTTGACGTAACAGGATGTGAAATATTTTCTTTATCAGCAGATAATTTTTTTTTAACTACAACAAGTGAAACCTGTAGATCTCAAAATAATGGAAGTATTGTTTTATCTGCTATAGAAAATCATGATTATTCCGTAACACTGTTTAATGATAATTTTTCAGGAACAAAAACATTTACTTCAGAAGTTGCTTTGGAAGATTTATCAGCAGGAACTTATACACTTTGTGTCACTATTAATGGCAACTCTACTTATGAACAATGTTTCACTGTTATTGTTATAGAACCAGATTTACTGTCGGTTTCTACATCGGGAAAAAGTAGTAAAACTAAAAAAGTGACAGTTTCTTTAGCAGGAGGTCAATCCTATTATGTAACCTTGAATAATGAAACTACAATTACAAGTGCAAGTGAAATTGAATTGGAGTTAAACCAAGGAACTAATAATTTAAGTGTTAAAACTAATAAAGATTGTCAAGGTGTATATAATAAAACAATTATTTTTAATAGCGAACCTTTTGTGTATCCAAACCCAATTAAAAATAATACTATAAGTATTAATTCTTTTGAGTTTTCCGAAAATGAAGTACCTGTTGAAATTTATAATTTAAAAGGTCAGTTGCTGTTTTCAAAATCATATAATTCTGCTACAAATCAATTAAAAATTGATGTATCAAATATACCTAATGGTATTTATATCTTAAAAATTATATCAAAAGAAGAAATCTTTAATTATAAAATTATAAAATAATGAATACATTCAGAACAATAATTCCATTCTTTTTACTGGCTATAATTATGGTTACTTCATGCAGTAAAGAAGATAATCAAACCGATGTTATTGGTGAAGTGTTGCCAACTGCAGCAACTCTTGTATATCCAAATAACAATACAGAATGTAATGATGGTATTATCGTTTCAGATACTGAAACAGATGTGCTGTTTAAATGGGAAGAAGCAACAAATGCAAGTTCGTATGTTTTAATAATTACTAATTTGAATGATGCAACTTCTAGGGAGATTAAAACGATTTCAAATGAGGTCTTAATACGTGTTTTAAGAGGTACACCTTATTCTTGGGTTGTGAAATCTAAAGCTAATATTGGTAATGAAACCGCAGATAGTGAAATGTGGAGGTTTTATAACGCAGGTTTACCGGAAGAAAGCCATCCTCCATTTCCTGCACAAGCAGTAAATCCTAAAATGGGAGCAAGTATTGATTCAGGAGATCTTACATTACAATGGGAAGCAACCGATGTTGATAATGACATTGCTTCTTATACTGTTTTGTTAGATACGAACAATTCGCCAGTTGCAGAAGTAGGAAATCCAAGTACAAATAGCTTAAATGTAACCGTTACTTCTGGAATAGTTTATTACTGGAAAGTAATCACAACGGATGGCCTGGGAAATGAATCTTATTCGCAAACGTTTGAATTTAGAGTAAACTAGAAAAAAGTTGTGGATTAATAAGAAATAAAAAACTAAAAGTATTCATGTAAAAGGGTATAATGAAAACACTTAAACAACGAGTGAAGGAATATCTTGAAGCGCAACGACCCTATTATGGAGATGAGGAAGTAAAGGATAGTTTCGTTGTTTTAGAAACACAAAACGAATACTTATCCAACATGTGGATCTTCCACAAAATGTTAATTTTGAGACTTATTGATGACAATAAGTTATATGCCGATATTGAAGCTGCTTATATGGATAATAATTTTAAAAAATAAATAAAATACATTATGAAAAAAATTCAGTACTATTATTTGGTAAGTTTCATGTTAATCGGAATAAGCTTATTTTCATGTAAAACAAAAGATAAAAAGGATTCAAATACAGCAGTAGAATCAAGTGTCTGGAAAGTAGATTTCGTAGATAATTTCGATGCTTTTAATGCTGATAATTGGCAAGATCAGCGCATTTGGGTAAATAACGAAACACATTGCTATGTGCCCGATGGTGAGTTTGGGACAAGAGTTGTTAGTGAGGGGTCTTTAAAATTAAAAGTTATAAATACGGGTAAGAAAAGCCCATGTGATAATTTAGATAAAAATGGAAAACAACATCCAGAAACGCAATATGTTGCTGGACGTATTGTATCAAAAAATAAAAAAGAATTTATAAAAGGAAAATGGACGGCTAGATTAAAATTAGGTAGTAATGGAGAGCCAAGTATGTTTCCTGCTTGGTGGCTTTTAGGTGCACAAAATAACGAAGCACCCGTACAAGAAGAAAATGAAAATATTTGTTGGCCTTTAACGGGTTCTGGTGAAATAGATATTTTTGAACATCATGGAGATCATCAAAAAGACCACTTTACAGCAGGCGCTATTAAAAGTTTAGGTGAATGCGATAAAGGAGATTGGTCGAGCTTGCGAAAAGGTTTTGATGTTACTCTAAATGAATATCATGATTATTCTGTTGAGTGGGAAGGAAGTGATTTAGTTTATCGAGTTGATAATAAAGAAATATATAGAAATGTTGGTGAAGGAGACAAATATCCTGAACCTATGTTCGCTATTTTAAATTTTGCTAAAATCACAGATGCACCTATGAAAGATTCAGAGTGGGTAATGGAAGTTGACTGGGTAAAACATGAATATAAATAATCATCAAATTTTATAAAACCAACTTTATAAACCTAATATACCTATAAAGTTTTATTGATAAAAATATATGATTCCATCAAGAATTGAACCTAAATTTTACTTGCTATCAATTATTTTTTTTATTTCCGTTTTAAACGGATGTAAAAACAATACTTATTTTAATGAAGATAGACGTATTGAAAACAAAGTAGATTCAATATTAGCGTTAATGACATTAGATGAAAAAATAGGACAAATGTCTCAAGTACGACATTTTGCAGATATGGATTCGGATGATGATATTGCCACAAAATTCATTGGATCTGTAATCCATACTCAAGGCCCAAATCCAGGGAATGATGCTTTAGGATGGCAAAATAGATTTAAAACTTTGCAAGAAAAAGCCATGTCTTCGCGTTTAGGTATTCCTTTATTATTTGGTGTAGATGCAGTTCACGGTCAAAATACATTTCAAGGTGCAACTATTTTTCCTCATAATATTGGTTTGGGAGCAACTCAAAATACAATTTTGGTAAAAGAAATTGCTCAAATTACAGCGATAGAAATTCAAGCTACAGGTTTTAATTGGACATTTTCTCCTTGCGTTGCTATTCCTTACAATGAAAAATGGGGAAGAGTGTACGAAGCATTTTCAGAAAACACGGTACTAACAACTAAAATGGCAAAAGCTTCAATAAAAGGTCTTCAAGGAAATTTAAAAGACAATCATACAGTAATGGCAACGGCTAAACATTTTATTGGTGATGGTGCAACAGATTTTGGAATTGAAGGAGGAAATACATCATTGTCTATGAAAGAAGTTTCAGAAAAATTATTACCACCATACAAAGCGGCGGTTAAAGCTAAAGTAGGTGCAGTAATGGCTTCATTTAATACGCTACAAGGCATACCAATGCATGCTTATAAAGTTTTAATTAACGATACCTTAAAAAAAAGTATGGGTTTTGACGGAGTTGTAATATCTGATTGGAAAGGGTATTCTAGGTTTGGTAAAAATGAAGTCATTAATGCAGGTGTAGATATGTTAATGGCTGTTGATGGTGATTTAGGGGTTTTTCAAAATGGATTAAAAAATGCAGTTGTGAATGATTCGGTTTCTATTGATAGAATTAATGATGCTGTTAAAAGAATTTTAAGACAAAAATTTAGACTCGGTTTATTTAAAAATCCATATCCAAATTCATCTTTAATCTCAAAAATTGGAAGTCAAAATCATCGAAATAAAGCAAGACAGGCTGTTCGTGAATCGTTAGTATTGTTAAAAAATAAGAATCGTATTTTACCATTAAGTAAAGACTTTAAAAAAATAGTTGTGGTAGGTGAACATGCTAATAATTCAGGATTGCAATCTGGTGGTTGGACAATGGCTTGGCAAGGTATAAGAGAAAATTACAAAGGTGCAACGACTATTTTAGATGGCATAAAAGCCATTACCAAAGCAGAAATTGTTTATGATAAAAAAGCCACACAAAATCATTTTGATGCAGATGTAGCCATCATTGTTGTGGGTGAAACACCCTATGCAGAAATGTTTGGAGATATTAATGATTCGAATAAAGAAAACAAACTAACTTTAAGTGAGTCACATCAAAAATACATAACAAAATATGTTGAAAATGGCGTTAAAATAATAGTTGTTTTAATTTCTGGAAGACCTTTAGTAACTACAAAACAAATAAATGTGTCTGATGCGTTTATTGCTGCTTGGTTGCCAGGATCAGAAGGAGATGGAATTGCAGAGGTGCTTTTTGGTGATTACGATTTTATGGGTAAATTGCCACATTCATGGCCAACATCTGAAGATGATTTTAAAGGAAAATATGGTGTTAATTTTTGGGATACATCAAAAAAACCATTGTATAATTTTGGGTACGGTTTAACTTATAAAAACAACGAAAGTGATAAAAAGTAACCATCACTAAATTTCGATTTTCAGTACAATAATTAAATTGGATACCTTATTAATAAAAAATAAATAGATGAAAAAAAGTTTGCCATCTTAAACTTTGCTAAAATCACAGACGCTCCAATGACCGGTGAATGGGTTATGGAAGTGGATTGGGTTAAGCATCAATTCAGAAAATAATCTGATTAAAATATTATATTTGAGAAATTAATTAACACGCATTCCTAATTTTATAAACATGTCCTTAAAAAATTGCAGATTACTATTTTTGTTACTATTAATTGCTTCTTGTTCCGATTTAAAAGTTAAAGAAGTAGATAAAACGGAACCTATTTCTATTTCCACAGTAGAAAATTATAATAATAAAACGCTTCAAGTCTATACAACGGCCAAAGATACCGAGTTAAGATTAACAAAAACAAGCGAACAAAAGTTTAAAAAGAAGGTACAACCTTTAGAGACAGAAATTGCTATTTTTGTGAATCCAAAAAAGACTTTTCAAAAGTATTTAGGCATTGGTGGTGCTATTACAGATGCTTCTGCTGAGGTTTTTACCAGTTTAAATGATGTGCAACAAGAAAGACTATTGCAATCATTATATGGTAAAGATGGTATTGGTTATAACATTATTAGAACAAGTATTCATAGTAGTGATTTCGGTTTAGGAAGCCATACATATATCGAAGAAGGGGATGCTGATTTAAAGACATTTTCAATTGAAAAAGATAAAGAAAAAAGAATTCCTTTTATAAAAAGAGCGATTGAATTAATTAAGGAGGATGTCGTTTTTTATGCAAGTCCTTGGAGTCCACCCGCTTTTATGAAAACGAATAATAATATGCTAAAAGGAGGGAAGTTACGTCCGGAATTTAGACAATCTTGGGCAGATTATTATGTAAAATTTATAAAGGCCTATGAAAAAGAAGGAATTCCAGTTTGGGGATTAACAATTCAAAATGAACCAATGGCAGTTCAAAGATGGGAATCTTGTATTTATACTGCGGATGAAGAGCGTGATTTTTTGAAAATTTTTTTAGGACCAACACTTGAAAAAGAAGGTCTAGGAGATAAAAATATTGTTGTTTGGGATCATAATAGAGATTTAATTTCAGAAAGAGCAAATACTATTTTTGAAGATCCAGAAGCATCAAAATATGCTTGGGGAATTGGTTTTCATTGGTATGAAACTTGGACAGGGGGTTTGCCAAAATATGATAACTTAAAAAATATAAATGAATCTTTTCCGTCTAAAAACATGTTGTTCACCGAAGGGTGTCAGGAAGCATTTGATACAGACAGATTGCAGTTTTGGCCCAATGCAGAACGTTATGGAAATTCTATGATAAATGATTTTAATAGTGGTGTTGTTGGTTGGACAGATTGGAATATTTTACTAGATGAAAGAGGTGGTCCAAATCATGTTCAAAACTTTTGCTTTGCACCCATTCATGCAGATACAAAAACAGGAGAATTAATATATACACCAACGTATTATTATATTGGTCACTTTTCAAAATTTATAAAACCAGGAGCTGTGCGTGTAAGCACAACAACAAGCAGAACTGCTATAGAAAGCACTTCTTTTAAAAATAAAGACGGGAAAATTGTAACCGTAGTTATGAATAAAACAGATGTTAAAATAGGGTATAAACTAATTGTTGGAGGAAGTGAAACTTTAATAGAATTAGCGCCTCGTGCAATGCAATCAATTATATATTAGAAACATAAGAAGTACAAACTAGATATTTGGATTATTTTATCATGACTTGATGTAAAAATTTAAATAAAAATGCTAATGTATCTCAAAGAGATAGAAAATATTAAAAATTTTAAAATAATGAAAAAGACAAATTTTGTTTCAATTGTACTATTAATGTTGTTATTTATAGCGTGTGGCAATGATAGTGAAAGCGAAGTATTAAACGATTTAAAACCATCGAATCTGTCAGTTACTGGTATAGCAATCGGTACGGATAGTAATAATCCTAATGGGGATGGTAGCGGAATAATGGACTTTACAATCACGGCTACAAACGCAAATTTATATAAAGTGATAATTAATGATGAAGAACTAGAATTAACACAAAATACATTCAGTTACACATTTACGAATGATGGAATAAATGAGTATCCAATTACAGTTACAGCGTCTAATTCTGCGGGTTCTGCAACTACCACATATACGATAACAGTCTTTGTCTCGAATACTGACGGACTTCAATTAGTTTGGTCTGATGAGTTTGATGGGAATGGCGCAATTGATGCTACAAAGTGGAGTTATGAAACTGGTGGCGGTGGCTGGGGAAATAATGAAGTACAAGTCTATACCTCTAATCAAAGTAATGTTAAAATCGAAAATGGTTTTCTTAAAATCACGGCTATCAAAGAAAGTGCGAATGCTAAAACGTATTATTTTGATGAGCTAAACCTTTTAGATTCAGGAGGTAATATAGTGGATGCAATAGAAAGTTTTGAAGGTGCTTTACCTTCGCTTAATGAATTTGATGGTGCAAATACACAGATAATTGCGAATCCAGATATGTCTGGGGAAAACACTACGTCTAATGTCGTAAAATTTATTAAAACTTTAGGTTCTAGTGGCAATGCGGGAGTTTTCTGGGATAGAAGTAGTGCAATTGATCTCTCCGTTAATAATAAACTTAACTTAAAAACATGGTCGCCAGAGGTAGGTGTAGTTGTTAGATTAAAATTAGAAAATTCTGCAAATGGATCTGAATTTTATTTAGTGGATGCGAGCACATCGGTTTCAAACGATTGGGAAACACTAACATATGATTTTAGTGGAGCTCCAGCATATAATTACGACCGTATAGTTGTGTTCTTTGATCATGGAAATACGATCGCTAATTATACTTCAGGAAGAATAAAGACTCAAAACCTTTATGACTTTAAATATGGAAGAGTAGAAGTAAGAGCAAAATTGCCTGCTTCTGCTGGAACATGGCCTGCAATTTGGATGTTAGGTTCTAATTTTACTTCTGTTGGTTGGCCACATTGTGGAGAAATGGATATTATGGAACAAAAGGGATGGAATAAAAATAATGTTTTAGGGACTTTTCACTGGCAAGATAGTGCAAGTAATTCTTACGCGGGTTATGGTTTAGAAATAGAAGCGAATACATCAACATCTGAATTTCATTTATATTCATTAGAATGGACGCGAGATGTTATTTATGTTCTCTACGATAATGAACCCTATGTGACGTTTGCTAATAATAGTAATTTACCTTTTAATGCTGATTTCTTTTTGATTTTGAATATTGCGATGGGAGGTAGTCTTGGCGGTGATATTGATCCTGCTTTTACCCAAGACACTATGGAGATTGATTATGTGAGAGTTTACCAGTAAAACAGGTATTAAAATTGGCTTTAAACGAACTGTCCGCAATAGTGAAACATTTTTAGAAATAGAACGTGTTTTATGCAAACAATAATTTACTAAATTTACTTTTTTTCAAAATCAAAATAAATTATGAATAATAAGACATACACTATTTTTATAAGTTTTATCGTAGCATTGGGAGGGTTTCTTTTCGGTTTTGACGCAGGAATCATTTCTGGAGTCATGTCTTTTGCGGGTCCAGAGTTTGATTTAAGTGACATTCAATCTGGCTGGGTGGTCAGTGCTCCTACATTTGCAGCGATGTTTGCGATGCTGTTTTCAGGAAGATTAAGTGATATTCTTGGAAGAAAGAAAACACTTATTTTTGTGGCTTTCTTATATGCTATTTCTGCTGTTTTATCCGCAATGGCAGGCTCTTATGAAATGCTTTATGTGGCAAGAATTATTGGAGGTATTGCTTTTGGTGCCGCGTTGATTATTGCACCAATTTACATTGCAGAAATTTCAACAGCGGAAAATAGAGGTAAATTGGTTTCGTTGCAACAACTAAACATTGTTTTTGGCTTTTTTGCTGCTTTCTTAAGTAATTATTTTTTTAATAAATACAATACTACAGAAAGTACATTTTTAACAGACGAGAATGTTTGGAGATGGATGTTAGGCGTGGAGTTATTTCCTGCGTTGTTCTATTTTATTTGTATGTTTTTTGTTCCTAAAAGTCCACGATGGTTGTATTTAAAAGAAAATTTTGAAGAGGCCAAAAAAGTGTTAACTCAAATTCATGGTATTGAACGCGGAGGGATAGAAATTGCTGCCATAGAAAAAAATATAAACACGGATAAAAGCAAGTCTCCAGTAAAAATTAAAGATTTATTAAAGCCATCATTACGTTTTATTATTATTGTTGGTTTAGTGATTGGGGTACTTCAGCAAATTACGGGGATCAACGCAGTGTATTTTTATGCTACTTCCATATTTAAGCAAACAGGTATTGGTACAGATGCTGCTTTTTCATCTGGCGTTTTATTGAGTACAATTTCAGTGATTTTTACTTTTGTTGCGATTTATTTAATTGATAGAATGGGCAGAAGACCGCTGTTGTTAATCGGTACAGCTGGTATTGCAGTCAGTTTATTATTGTGTGCTTATGGTTTTAACCAGGCAACCTATCAATTGTCAAAAGAAAAAATTAGTCAATTTGATTTTTCTGAGTCTCAAAAATTATTGCCTTTTGCAGACAAATTGTATGATAGTGATGTGACGTTTAAAAACGAGATAAAAGCCGCTTTAGGCAATAAAATTTATAAGAAAAATGATGGCGCAATTTTAGAGGCAGCAACGACGATCAATGCCAGTTTAATATTGATAGGTATTTTAGGATTTATAGCCTGTTTTGCATTTTCATTAGGCCCTGTAATGTGGGTGTTGTTATCAGAATTATATCCAATAAAATATCGAGGTTTAGCTATCGGTACTATTGGTTTTGTAAACTCTTTTGTGAGTTGGTTTGTGCAACAAATTTTCCCTTGGGAATTATCTAATTTAGGAAGTGCACTAAGCTTTTTCTTATTTGGATCAGTTGCGGTAGTGGGCTTTTTCATCATGTTAAAAATATTACCAGAAACCAAAGGCAAGTCTCTAGAAGAATTG
>TARA_B110000114_G_scaffold81855_1_pt1 | contig 10009 bp, 10 predicted proteins | sample TARA_B110000114 | Tara Oceans TARA_B110000114 (sample SAMEA4397311) | marine metagenome | biome: Polar Biome; feature: [SRF] surface water layer (ENVO:00010504); material: water (ENVO:00002006), including particulate matter (ENVO:01000060) such as... | depth 5 m
ATAGCAAAATCTATCATCTGCTTGTATACCGCTATACTCATAGCCGTAGGGAAGGTATCATTGCTACTTTGCGACTTATTTACATCATCATTTGGATGCAGTACTTTTTTCTCATCTGACAATTTACCGCCTTGTAGTACGTGACCTCTATTGGCTATTACCTCATTCACATTCATATTGCTCTGCGTACCAGAGCCTGTCTGCCATACAACTAGTGGGAACTGATCATCCAGCTTACCATCAATTATTTCATCACAAACATCAGAAATAAGGTCTGCTTTTTCTTGAGAGAGCACGCCTAGTTCAGCATTAGTCATGGCTGCACATTTCTTTAGTACACCGAATGCCTTGATGATTTCTATTGGCATCTTTTGGCTGCCTATTTTGAAGTTTTCTAAAGACCTCTGAGTCTGTGCTGCCCAATACTTATCTGCGGGTACTTGCACCTCTCCTATGCTGTCTTGCTCTATTCTATATTCCATGATGTGTATTCTAAAGTATGCAAATGTAGATTATTCGCAAATCTTTCGGGTAAACATCCGCAGCAATCCCATAATTTTGCTGTAAATTATTTTTAATAGTATTAACAAATGAAAAATATCGTACTAACCGTACTCTCTATAGTATTTGTATTTAGCATATCTACAGCAGAGGCACAGTCACTTAGCAAAAAGGAAAGAAGGGCTCTCAAAAAAGAGATAAAGACATACAAGAAAAATCCTGAAAAATGGGTTAAAATGCAGAATCAGCATATCGCTCAAATAACTGAACTCTCTGGTGAAGTGGCTACCCTAAAAGCTAAACTAGCTGATATAGAAATACTTAGAGCAGAAAAAATGGATTTAGCAGATAAGCTAGCCGCTCTAGAAGCTCAATATGCTAAACTTAAGCGTTCTATGCCATCTACCCAAGTACCAATGGGTATTGTTTATCAGGTACAGATGGGATATTACCAGTACCTTGACCTCGTGTCATTTAATGAAAAACTTAAAACCATAAAGGCGGAAGAAGTAGATGGTGCTAAAAGGTATGTGATAGGTCACTTTGAAAATGTGATGGATGCTATCCAGTTTAGCAATGACATTAAGAAATTAGGGATAAAGGATGCTTTTGTATCTCAATATGAAGATGGTGTGCGAAACATGACCTTTGATGCCTTAGAAGAGATTAGTCAATAATACTGATTAAATACTAACACTAGATGAAGCCTTTCTGCAAAATCAGAAGGGCTTTTTTATTTGCGTTTTTTGTAAACAGGCACGGTACTACAAGGTTCGCCAAACATCAGGGACTTAGCCAATGGTACTAGCTTACTCGTAAGAGCTACATACGCGTGGTTACTCATTTCTCTATCACCACACCCCTTTATAACTACACGTTTATCTTCATACTGATTAATGTCTAAAGCTACCAGTGCTCTCTCTACTACTAGCGCATTCAGATTTTCTGGAGTGGTGAAAAAGACATTAGCGGTAGCATCTCTGAGTGCCGAGGATATGAGCATGTAGCCCCAAGTAGGTACCACTGCATCTGTGGAGCAGTATAGAGCTACATCCATATTGGTGTACGCCGTCCAGTCATTTTCTTTTATCCAAGCTCTGAAATCTTTTTCCTTTAGCATCAGGCCATGGAATAGCTGCTCCTTAATATCAATATACGCCTCTTCTCTAGCAGGAATAACATCCTCTAAGTCTATGGTTACTATACCGCTTTGAGCTACTTTATTTACTATTCCGATGTCTGCCATTACACTCCTACCGTACTAATCTTTATGGCATTTGTTTTTCTGTTTTCGATTACTGGCATAGCGGCTGTATTGATGACTACATCTCCATCTTTTAGAAAACCTTTCGCTTTTAGCTCATCTATCACATCACTTATAGTCTCATCCGTATTCGTTTTTTTGTCATAGAAAAATGCTCTTACATTCCACACTAAACTTAGTCTTGTGAGCAATCTTTTATTCGCTGTAAAAATAAATACATCACAATTTGGTCGGCCACTTGCTATTTTGTAGGCGGTATACCCGCTTTGTGTCATACTGATAATAGCATTGGCACTTATTCCCTCACTCATACTTACGGTGGCATAGCATATCCTATCGCTTATAAATGAAGGAGATAATGGATCTGGTTTCTGAAATTTGTTGTAAACATTCCATCCTTGCTCAGTACTGCCTAATATGCGTTCTACTGCCTGAACAGCCTTCAACGGATAATCTCCCACAGAAGTCTCAGCACTTAGCATCACAGCGTCAGCTCCGTCCATTACAGCGTTAGCCACATCGTTAGCCTCTGCCCTGGTAGGTGTGGGTGAAGTTATCATACTCTCCATCATCTGTGTAGCTATTATCACAGGTTTTGACGCAGCTATGCATTTGGTTACGATACGTTTTTGGATCACAGGGACCTGTTCCATGGGCATTTCTACACCTAGGTCTCCACGTGCTACCATTATAGCATCAGTTACTGCTATTATCCCATCTATATTTTCTACGGCTTGAGGCTTTTCAATCTTAGCTACTATGTGTGCGTGACAATTGTTCTCTTTCAAAATCTCACGTAGCTCTATAATATCCTTTTCTTCTCGCACGAACGATAATGCTACCCAATCAAAATCATGCTTAATTATGAACTCTAGGTCTTTTCTGTCTTTAGGAGTGAGACTCCCAACAGACATGTCTGAGGAGGGTAAATTAAACCCTTTGTTAGAACTCAAGTAACCCCCATTTATAACCACGGCTTCTACGGTACTATCATCTATTCTTTTTGAGAACTCTAGCTCCAGCTTACCATCGTCCAGAAGTACTCGCTCACCTACTTTCACATCTCTAGCCAGTGTGGAGTATTTCACATAAATGGTAGTACCTGAGCTTATTGTAGCTTCCGTAGTCAGGGTCATAGTAGCACCTTCTTCCAGCAGCATACTATTATTTTCTACTTCGCCTATTCTCAGTTTAGGGCCTTGTAAATCACCTAATATTGCTACGTTAGTATCTAGCTCTCTGTTTGCCGCACGTATGTTATTAATAACTTCTAAATGTGTGCCCCAATCTCCATGCGAAAAGTTCACTCTACAAACATCAACACCCGCTTTGATTATTTTCTTTAGCATCGGTACACTAGAGGTCGCCGGACCCATAGTCGCTATTATCTTTGTTTTATTGTACTTTATACTTTGACTCATAATAGTTGTGTAAAATTTAATATTTCCTTTTGATTAGGTTTCGTAAGTGCAAAACAAATCGATATCTCCATAAGTTTACTAATTATCGTAGGTATTTCTTTATTAATTTCATCCTCCGTCAGACTGCAAATAAGATAGTCTACAGTGTTGTATTTTGGGTAAAAATAGGAGTTACTCTCCTTATTTTTAATAATCAACACCTTCGAAAGGTCGTCTAAAAATGTCAAATGGTACGCTCCATAGCTGCTTTCCTTATCATATGAAGAAACTTCTGGTTCATACACGACATCAAAATAGTGACTAGAACTGAGTATATATCCGAGTCTCAAATGTCTTACAGGTGTAGATATACCGTACACCTCGGGGTATTCCAGTATCAATTCGTTTGATGAAAAAAGTGATTGCACGAGTATGAATTATTTAAATCAATCCGTTTATTTACAAATTAATTTTGTTGTTTTTATCGAAAAAATTGTTCTTTGCGGTAGAATACAAAAATAAATCAATATGTCTGAAATAGCTGAAAAAGTAACATCAATAATCGTAGATAAGTTAGGTGTTGAAGAATCTGAAGTAACTCACGAAGCAAGCTTCACTAATGACCTTGGTGCTGACTCTCTGGATACTGTAGAATTAATAATGGAATTTGAAAAAGAATTCAACATTGCCATCCCAGATGAGCAAGCTGAAAAAATAGGGACTGTAGGAGATGCAGTTACTTACATCACCGAAAACGCAGGTTAATTCTTAACCAAACCGATATGCAACTCAAGCGAGTAGTGGTAACCGGTATTGGTGCGCTCACGCCACTCGGAAATGATGCCCAATCTTATTGGGAAGCCTTATCCAGTGGAAAAAGTGGTGCTGCACCTATAACACGTTTTGATGCTGAAAAGTTCAAAACTAAATTCGCGTGCGAAATTAAAAATTTCGATATCCTAAATCACCTAGACCGCAAAGAGGCCCGCAAAATGGATCCCTTTACCCAATATGCTATGGTGGTAGCGGATGAAGCTGTACGTGATTCCGGCATTATGGATATAGATTTTGTTCCAGAAGACATAGGAGTAATCTGGGCATCAGGTATCGGAGGACTTAGCTCACTTGAGAAAGAAATAAGGGATTATACGCTCGGAGACGGAACTCCTAGATTTAATCCCTTTTTTATACCTAAAATGATAGGTGATATAGCTCCAGGCTATATATCTATAAAGTACGGCTTTAGAGGACCAAACTTTGGCACTATTTCAGCTTGTGCTTCTTCTAATAATTCCATCATAGATTCTTACAACTATATTCGTTTGGGCATGGTAAAAGCTGTAGTGACAGGGGGCTCTGAAGCTTGTGTCACACCATCAGCCGTAGGAGGATTTAATAGTATGAAAGCCCTTTCTGAAAGAAATGACTCTCCAGCTACTGCATCAAGACCATTTGACGCAGACAGAGATGGTTTCGTCTTGGGAGAAGGTGCTGCTTCACTTATACTGGAGGAGTACGAACACGCTAAAGCACGTGGTGCTAAGATATATGGCGAGATTCTAGGTGGCGGCATGACTGCAGATGCACACCACATTACAGCCCCCCATCCAGAAGGTCTTGGAGCACTTAATGTTATGAAACGAGCGTTGAAGGATGCTAATCTTCAACCCAGTGATATCGACTATGTAAATGTACATGGCACATCTACTCCGCTAGGTGACATCAGTGAAACCAAAGCAATCCGTGGAGTATTTGGTGATGATGCTTATAACTTGAATATCAGCTCTACAAAAAGCATGACTGGACACCTGCTCGGTGCAGCAGGAGCTGTAGAGGCTCTAGCTTGCCTTTTAGCTATAAATAAAGGTATAGTTCCTCCTACCATCAATCATTTTACAGATGATGAGCAATTTGACTCTAAGCTAAATTTCACATTTAATGTTTCTCAAAATCGAGAAGTGAAGTACGCTCTAAGCAATACTTTTGGTTTTGGCGGTCACAATGCGTCTATAGTTATGGGGAAGTGTGAGTAATGACTGTGCTTCACAGTTTTTCAAAATTCTACTACCTCTACTTCTCTAAACATTCGAAATCTTATAAAAAACTGGTTCAAATTTTGGGCTACTGCCCACACAATATCAGGCTCTATCAACAAGCATTTCTGCACAACAGTCACTCAGCAAACATCCCTGGAATAAAAAATAGTGCTAACAACGAGCGACTAGAATATCTAGGAGATGCCGTACTAGATCTGATCATAGCAGAATTGCTATTTAAAAAATTCCCGTTTAAAGGAGAGGGTTTTCTTACAGAAATGAGAAGCAAATCTGTAAGTCGTAAAATGCTAAGCACAATAGCCTTTAGTATGGGCCTACAAGATCATCTAGTCTACAGCAAATCTATCAGTAAAAATCAAGCAGCTGTGCAAGGCATGGCAGGTAACGCTTTAGAAGCACTAATAGGAGCAGTGTATCTTGACGGAGGTTACACCTTTGCTAAACGATTCGTAAAACAAAAAATAGTAAATCCTTACTTAGACTTTGATGAATTAAAAGACATCACAGTCAACTTTAAAAGTCTGCTAAATCAGTACGCCCAAAAAGAGAAGAAAGAATTGGACTTCAAAGTGCTAAATCCAGAATCAGAGAAAAAAATCAAAACCTATTCTATAGCAGTATGCCTAGACGGTGTTGAAATCTCTACCGCAAGAGGAAAGTCTAAAAAAGTAGCTGAGCAGATAGCAAGCGAAAAAGCCTGCGTAATTCTCAAACTTATTCCGAAAGCGATTTAGGCCTTACCTTTTACTAATTCTAGCCTGCTTTGAATTTCTGATAACCCAAATAGTGCTAACATTTCAAAAATAGGTGGACCACCTGCTTGACCACTAACCACCCATCTTAAAGGCTGCATCAAACTACCTTTACTGACACCTACTTCCTCTGTGTAGGTATTTAGATACTCTTCCATAACTAAAGCAGTAGTATGTCTCTGATTTACTAATCCATTTACATATCCTGTAATATGAGCTTCAACTTCAGTATTCCATTTCTTTTTTTGCACTTTTTCATCGTATGTCGCTGGATTCTCAAAGAAATACTGCCCCATAGGAAGTATCTCCATGGCAAAACTTACTTTCTCTTTTAACATTTCGAGTACTTGTGCGATATATTCTTCCCCTTTTGCTAAGTGCATAGGCTCTATCTGACCATCTACCATCTTTCGCAGTTCAGATGCTGGTGCTTTCATCAGAAACTGATGATTATACCATTTCGCTTTGTCCATATCAAACTTAGCACCACTCTTAGACACTCGCTCTAAGCTAAACGCGGCTATAAGTTCTTTGATATTAAAAATCTCTTGGTTATCAGATGGATGCCATCCTAGCATAGCTAACATATTAATTACTGCTTCTGGCATATATCCACCCTCTCTGTACCCTGAACTGATCTCGCCTTCTGGTGATATCCACTCTAGCGGGAATACAGGGAATCCTAATCTATCACCATCTCTTTTACTCAGCTTACCTTTTCCGTCAGGCTTTAGTAACAATGGTAGGTGGGCAAACTGCGGCATAGTATCTTCCCATCCCAAGTACCTATAAAGCATTACATGCAATGGTGCAGATGGCAACCACTCTTCCCCACGGATAACATGACTTATATTCATCAAGTGATCATCCACAATATTCGCTAAGTGATAAGTAGGAAGTCCATCCTCTTTTAGCAATACTTTATCATCTAACTGGCTACTATTAAATACTATCCAGCCCCTTATATGGTCTTCGAAGCGTATTTCTTCATTACGGGGTAATTTGATTCGTACTATGTATTTGTCACCTCTGCCTAGTCGTTCATTTACGTCATCTTCACTGAGAGTTAGAGAGTTTTTCATACTCATACGGGATGTAGCATCATACTTAGCACCCATATTATTAGCCTCTAGTTTAGCTCTCATCTCATTAAGCTCATCAGGCGTATCAAAAGCGTAGTATGCATACCCATCACTTATCAACTGATCTGCATAAGCAGCATACTTGTCCATACGCTCACTCTGTTTATAAGGTCCATACTCGCCACCTTCTGCTACACCTTCATCTATTTCCATACCTAACCAAGCTAGGCTTTTATTGACATACTCCTCCGCCCCTTCTACAAAACGCTTTTGATCTGTATCTTCTATTCTTAGCAGAAATTTACCATTATGTTGCCTAGCGAATAAATAGTTATATAAAGCAGTACGCACCCCTCCTATGTGTAATGGTCCTGTAGGACTAGGTGCAAAACGCACTCTTACTTCTCTCTTACTCATTTCTGTAATGTTATGTTGGCAAAGATAGACTCATTTGACGTACTGCCATAAGCTACTTTTTTGAATATTTAATGAAACACTCAAGTGTGATTCCAAAAGCAAAAATTAAAGACACTCGATCTTTTGACGTAGGGGGTCTGAAGGCTTGCACCACAGAAGCTGACGAAGAATACGCCGTAACCAAGTATATAGATACGAATGAAACTACCCGTCACGTGGAATACGGTGTCTTAGTTACGAAATACATCCGTTTTTAGGTAAGACCAACTGATCTGATTACGAACTACACTTTTTTAAACCACTCTTAGCTCGCTGTTCTATAGACTCAGTATATTCCTTATTTTTCTTAAAACTTAAAGCCCGATTATAAAACTTACAAGCCTTTACGACATCATTTACGTTCAAGTAATAATCCCCTAAAAATATAGCCGCATAAGCACCATAATACTCATCACTACTAATAGCAAATAAAGTGCAAGCCTCGTAAAACTTAAGTGCTAGATTAATTGTGCCTTGTTTTTCTAAAATATGCCCTTTCCTATAGCAATACTCTGCTTTAAGATCTAGTGTGGTTAAACTATTTACATTGATGACAGATATAGCAGTTGATGCTAAATCAACATACCCTCCATCATAGTATAACCGAGTACTTAATAGATCACTGTTTGGCAATTGCTTTTTACCAAAACGCTCTGCTTGCTTATCGTCTTCATTAATCGTATACCCGTTATTTAGTATTGCTGCTTTATATTGCTTAGCTTTAATGTGATTACCCATTACCAAGTAGTACCAGCACATACGTTTTAAATTACTCTTTACGTAATTTATCCCTTTGAAATTTGCATTAAACGTAGCTAAATGCAAAATAGCAGTAGAATCCTGCTTGTTAAGCTTTGCTGTTCCAAGTAAATGTTCCAATAGGTAAAACTCTACATATTCCAAACCCAAGGGTCTGCTTTGTAGTGTATTTATAGCAGATTCGTTTTTATTAAGTTTTAAGGCCAAGTTACTCCTAAAGAAGCAACTTGCTAGATTTGTACGGTAGTCCATTGTAGCCTTGAGCATCTCTGACCAAGCTGTAATTCGCTGATTAGCTACATGCATCAGTGAAAAAGCATATAGGTAATGTGTTTCTTTGGCTAATCCTCCTATAAAACCGGTATCTGACCTATGTGCACTTAGTTCTTTAAGCAAAGTCATTCCTCCTTTGAGATCACCCCTTATCCCGAGCATACGTATCACCCATCTATAGTTATCTGGCACCGTAGAGAGATATACCTGCAAAATTCCACGAGTTTTGTTATTAGGTAAAAAATTAGGGAAAAGTTTATGATTAGATTCTATGAGCGAGTATGCTTTATTCACATCTCGTGCAGCACTATAGAGCTCATTATGCTTCGCTTTTAAGGTCGCTGACTGAAAGTATAATTCACTCAGCAAAAACCTTTTATGAGGTAACGTATCATTCAGCAATTCAAAATGACTAATAGCTGATTCTCTGACTTCCTGATATGCTTTAAAGTCGGAGGACTCTTCTGATACAAACGCCTTCAGATACGAGTTAGAATGCAATAAATACAGAACGGCACTATTGTCTGAAGAATATATGCCTTCAGTTTTTAGTATGTCCGCAGCAATGCTGAGCCTAAGCTCCAGGTTATATTTTTGTGCTTTTACGAGATTTGGTGTAAACTCAAAGAAATGCGCTCCTGAGCTCTGTAATGAAAAGAGGCCAAATAATAAAAAAGATAGTATTCGAAAGAAGTTACTTCTTACGTACTGCTCTTCTTTTAGGTTTAACTTCTTCTTCCACATGATCTTCTATACCAGCCATACGAGCGTCTATTTGAATACGTCCACAAGCTTCGCAAATTACAATTTTTTTAGATTGTCGTATATCGGACTGTAACTGAGGTGGTACTTTAGCAAAACATCCACCACACGCAGCTCTAAGTATAGGAGCCACAGCTATCCCATTTCTAAAGTTATGTCTGATTCTATCGTAAGCCTTTATAAGTTTCTCATCTATAGTATCAAGTGCACTTTCACGTTCAGTCTGAATAGAATTTTCTTCTTTCTCAGTCTCTTCTGTGATTTCTTTTAGTTCATTTTTTTTGTTCTCTAGATCTTTATCACGTTCGTCTAGACGAGTTTGAACTTCACCGATTAACTCTTCCTTGAGTTTAATAGAGCGATCTACCTCGCCTATTTTTTTTTCTGCTGCTTGAATAGTAAGATCTTGTATCTCTACTTCTTTATTCAATGCATCAAACTCACGGTTATTTTTTACATTGTCTAATTGAGCTTTATACTTACGTATAAGCTCTGTAGAAGTCCTAATCTGCTCCTTATTGGCAACTATCTGCTCATTAAAAGTCTCTATCTCTGTATTGAAGTTTGCTAATCTTGTATTAAGACCGATAAGCTCATCTTCTAAGTCAGAAACCTCCATAGGTAACTCGCCTCTCACAGCTCTCAGCTGGTCTAAACGGGTATCTATAGTTTGAAGTTTGTAAAGTTGCTCGAGTTTCTGCTC
>TARA_B110000114_G_scaffold181820_1_pt1 | contig 9976 bp, 3 predicted proteins | sample TARA_B110000114 | Tara Oceans TARA_B110000114 (sample SAMEA4397311) | marine metagenome | biome: Polar Biome; feature: [SRF] surface water layer (ENVO:00010504); material: water (ENVO:00002006), including particulate matter (ENVO:01000060) such as... | depth 5 m
GATGCAGCGTACGCGTCTATCACGCGTGGCGATTACATGGATTACGTGAAGAATTATCGTGGCTTTGAAGAAGATTTACTTGAGAGAGCACAAAATGATACGTCACTGATTGACGCTGCAAGAGTTAATGCAAAAGACGCCCAGGGGCTTATGGCAGGCGTTGCAGATCGAAATGCTTCGCGGTATGGAGTTGCCTTAACTCCAGCTCAACGCCAAGAGCAATCTCGCGGGTTAGACCGTGCAAACAGTCTCGGCCAGGCGCAGTCTGTGAACGACGCCCGTGTTGCTCAGAAAGATTTAAATCAAGCTGCTATTGGCGACCTTATTAACATTGGACAAGGCGTTAACCGTTCTTCTCTAGATCAAATGCAAGGTGCTGCTGCAAACGCAACGCAACGCAAGAATGCATATGACTCAGCTAAGGCGGCATCAAAAGCACAAACTTACAGCGCAGTCGGCGGACTTGCTGCTGCTGCAATTTTTGCATTCGCATTTTAGGTAATTATTCATGAGCATAGCACAAGGTATTTTACGGGGTGTACAGGGCGCGCAAGCATCATTCCGCGATCAACGTGACTCTACTCGCCAACGCGAAACGCTAGATATGGCCCGAGAGCGGCAGGACATACTTAATACAGAAGAAAACGATAGGCTTCAAGTACAGGGCTTTCGAGAGACTATAGGTAATATTGCTCAGCACACTGGGAATATTACTGAGGAGCAAGACTACCTCAAAGTATATCAAGAACGCCCAGAAGAAATTGTTCGCCTTAGTAATCTACGACCAGAATTTAACACTTTTACAAAAGCTGACGGCTCTCTTGGAGAAGCAGAACTGCATAGTTTTGATAAAAGAGGTGACCTCATAATTCCGATGGTCAAGCGCAGGGACACTGGCGAAGTTGTTCCAATGACGAGAGGAAAGTCTGAAGCTGGTGATGACGAAGTAGTACAGCTGACCGAGCAACAGTTTAATGATCACTTTAAAAGCCGGTGGGAATCAGGTATCAGTAAAGGGGCGCTTCGAGATAACGATGGAGTTCTCTACACGGGTGCGCAAGACATGGCCCAATGGCAGGCCAAAGCCCAAACCTCAGCGCTCAGAGAAAAGTCGCTGGATATGGTTGGCCAAGACCCAGAAAGAAGTCCCGCTCAGAAAGCGCAATTTTATCAGGTTGTAAATGATACAGACGATGTAGATGCGTTAAAGCAAGTATTCGCATCTTTGGGCGGCGACGTAGAGGCATTAATTACCGAGACTGAAGCAGCTGCAACAGCTGAATGGGAAAAAAGCGCCCAAGGTACAGCGGCGCGGGAGAAGCAGAACTCTGAAGAGGATCGTACCCCGCTACAGCGCGCATTAAACCCTCGAAATCAAAGGGCTATGGGCCGTACTGCAGGCGACCGAATGTCTGTACTAGGAATAACAGATCCTGAAGAATATGACATGTTGCAGACCGTAACGGCTGCGGTTGAAGAGTCTGGAATTAACGCCGCAGGCGGTAAGTCAGGGTTTTTATTCCAAAACCAAACTAACGAAGATTACGGCAAAAACACCGCTGCTGAAGACTTCTATGATAAGCAGAGTAATAAGGTCGCTGTAGCTAAGGCAATATTCCGTAACCCAGAGTTAAAGACCGAGTTTGATAAACTCGGGCCGTTGGCGTTCCACGAGAAATATGGGGACAATATCCAGGATCTTGGAAAGCCCCAGGGCACGCAATCTGAACCCCCTCGAACTAGCCTGTCGCAAGGTGGGTACACGCCTGAAGGAACAACTATTGGCCCCAGACCAACTGGGACGTCAGCCGTCGCGCCACAATTAAAAACTCAGCCCCCATTTGAGTTGACTGCGGATAATATCCGCTCAGCGATTAAGAATAAGACCGAGAAGGTTACAGCGGAGCAGACTACAGAAATTAATTCTTTTCTCAATCGCAATGGAATCGAGACCGATCAAGATTTAATTGAAGCCACTAACAACGGCACAATAGCGCCTGAAGATGCGTTCAAAACCGCCTACATAATGGGTATGACCCACAAAGGTACAACATCTGAAAGGATGGGAGAGGCTCAAAAGCTCATAAACGCTTTTACGTTTGGGGATCGAGACGTTGGTATAGCTCAAAAAGCAACAATGGATTACAACGACGCCGCCTCAGCAAGAGCCGGTGCGACTTTGCGACTTAACTACCAAAAGCACAACCTAGCCATCAAGCAGTACGATACAGAAGCTGGACAGAAAGTAGTTACAGACACGGAGGCCTGGGCAAATAAACTGTTTGCTGCTGTCGGCTATATGGAAAAAGGTGATGATGGCGAATACTCAGTAGTCGAAGGTGCCGCCTTTGATGGGACAAAAGAGCAAGCGAATAAAATAGGCAAACTAATTAGTATGCTAATCCCAAAAATCAATCAGGCATCTTCATCAGGTGTTTACACTGACGCGGATGGTGAACCTACCACAAGCCCGCAGTCGCAAGCGTACCTCGATCGTCTAAACCCTGCCTTAAATTTTTATGCGCAGGCACTGGCAAACGCTGATGAGGGGAGCATCTTTGGAGGACAGTTTTGGGCAGATTTCTTTAGGCCGAACGCTGGCGGCACTATTGACTTTGATTTAAAAAGAATTCGCATTGCTCGTAAGGGGTCAAAAGGCGCTATACAGAGGATCGCATACGTTGATGAAGACGGTGTAAATAGCCAAGAAATCGACATGAGCGATATTCAGAGCGACAACCCCATCGTCGCTAGACTTTTGGCCAAAGCAGCCATCGCAAACGGTATGGTTAAATAGAGGACGACGTGTGTCGAATCTTGGAGTCCGCAACAACAATTGGCTTAATATCCGCTATAACCCCGCTAATGATTGGGTTGGGCAGACCGGCGGCGACGGCAATAATTACGCGCAGTTCGATGACCCAGTAAATGGGCTTAGGGCAGCTGATATTGTTCTTAGAAACTATGGCGCTAAACACGGCATCGATAACCTTAACGATGCTATTTTTCGGTTTGCCCCACCCGCAGACAACAACCCGACCTCTGCATACGCGAAGTTCGTAGCGGATAAGATGGGAATTAGCCCTGCCGATAAGATCGATTTGGCTGACCCAGCAACTCGTGAAAAGATGATTGCTGCTATGGTGCGGTTTGAAACCCCAGATGCAGCGGATATGTATTCGCCCGCCTTGCTGGACACCGCCAGGGGCGTAGATGATAGCACTAGCGGACAGGCAGGACTTGTCGCGAGCTTTAAACAACAAACCGACCGGCCTACGAAAGATAAGCAGCCGGTAAAAACCAATCAAGCTACCGATATGGTCAGTAGTTTTAGACAACAGCCAAGGACACCTGAGCAAGCAGTGCTAGGTGCTCTTGATGAAATGCGTGGTGATTCAAGTAACCCTGTGGATGGGTTGCGTAGCGGTAGACTCCAAGCTGATGACATAACTTTTGCACCCTCTGGGTTGGTTGAAAGTTTCAGGCGCGGTATTACCAGCGGTGCGCAATCGCTTTCTTCGGATTTAACTTACATGGGCGCGGGTATTGATTCGCTTCTGGGTGATACGCAAGGCGTGGCGGATTCTATTGAAAACGCGCGAATCCAAGAAGAGTTTGCTGCTATTCCGATGGAAGGTATGGAAACTTTTGGCGAGTTTGTAGACGAGCCCACAGTCGGCGGCTTCTTTGACCAGGTGGCATCAGGTACAGGCCAGCTAGTACCTAGCGTCATCTCTACTATAACGGGCGCGGGTATTGGCAGCATCGCGATGCTTCTTGGTAAGGAAACTCTAAAACAAAGTAGTCGTCAAGCCGCTAAAAACCTTATTAAAGATTCGTTAATTGCGGTCTCTAAAAAGCAGGCAACTCCCGACCAGGCGGACATTGCACAAGCTGCATTTGAAGCTACAAAAGAAGCACATGTTTTAGCTAGAAATGGATACCTACGAAAGCAGACTGCTAAACGAGGCGGACTTGTAGGCGCGGGTTTATCTGAGTACGCACCCTTATCAGGTTCAAATGTTAGCGAAGCGCTAGAGTCAGGCCGTGAGCTCGACCAAGGACAAGCTGTCCGTGCTGGTCTTGTAGCCTTACCACAAGCAGCTGTTGGCCTCTTTGGTGAAGTAGGCTTGTTGAAGTTAATCTCAAAACAAGCAACAACAAAATCTGCAGGGCCGAATTCTGTAATGGGAAGGTTAGCTGCTGCAACAGGCGTGGGCTACGCAAAAGGTGGCGCGCTGGAAGGTGGAGCTGAACTCGTCCAAGAAGAGATCGCAATCCAGAACCGTCAGGATATGGACTCTACTTTCACTGACGCAGATGCTAACTTACGTCGACTAAACGCTGGTTTTGTTGGATTCTTCGGGGGTGGCGCTGCAGGTGGCGTAGGCTCGCTAGCAGTCCAAGGGGCCAAAGAAGTCAGTGGTGGTTCTGCAATAGATGGCGCTGCGTCAGTTGTTGAAAAAGCGTCAGAGATGACAGATAGCATAAAAGAGTTTATGACTCGTGCAAAAGCGCAGAATGATGTAGCTGATGTTGATGCGGGGCAAACTACTCAAGAGTCTGAGCGAGATATTAACGCACAGCTCAGCGCTATGGTTGATCCCACGAGCGCAAAAGAAGCCGTCTGGATAAGCGGCACTGAGCCAGACCCAAAGTATGGCAAGCGCCCAAACAAAGTTAAAAAGATATTCATAAACAAAAAAGAAGCTTACGCGGCGTTTGTCCCTGGTCGAGGAACAATTATCTCAACGGATATTGATGTTGTTGATAACGTAATAAAAGGGCAGGCGTCAGACACTGTTCTTGCTGCTGCCCTTGGGTATAGCTCCGTAAAGACTGGCACAGAGACAGGCGTGTTCCGTGTATATGACGCAGACGGTGGAATTGTTTCAGAGCAGTTAGTAGATATAACCGCAGAAAGTTTTCAGGATGCGCAAGCTGCTTCCGAAGCGCTTAAGCCTGAAGGTGGAAAAGTTGAGTTTATGACCACTGAAGACGCTATGGCGGATCGTGCCCGACGAGCAGCGCCTGACGTACAGTTTATGGAAGATGACGCAGATGAATCAAGCGCCATAGAGCAAGACCAAGATACAAACGAACAGGTAGGCGACGGCGAGTTTGAGCCGCAGGTACGCGTACACACCTTCCAGAGTGGGGGCCAGACTACTGATTCCTATAAGGCAGTCGAGGGTGATAATACGTTTGATGGTATTGACGAAGCGCGAACTGCTTATGTTGATATAGCTCAAGAAGACTTAGATTTTAATCTGCCTTTTTATAAACGTATGTCAAAAAGCGTACTTAACACAGCTGTTCAGGTTCAAAAAGCAAACCCAGATGAGGTAGTCCAGATAGCCATCAACCGTGATGGTTCATATCGCATTGAGCTTGAGACTACACCGGATACGCAAAAAATTAAAATACGTGAGAAGAACGGTAAAGAAGACGAAGTCTCTATGTCAGAGTTTTTGCGTCGCTCTATTGCCCAAGCGAAAAGTAGCCTACAGAAGTTTAGAACCGTAAACATTAAAGCACCTGGCGACGCTCAAGCCACAGCTGTAAATCCTGTAGACTTAATGAACGCTGGTCGTCGTATTCAAGAGTCCCTTGAAGGATCTTTTACAGGTGCAGGCGCAACGCAGTCTTCGCGTCAAGGGTTACTAGCAATCCTAGGCGAGCTACAAATGCGTGGCTATGAAGTGGACATACAGGGTGTGCCCATTGATTTAATCATGGCAAACCTTGCTGATACTAGAAAAGAACTAGATCCAAAAATAGCTAATATTACTGTAGGCTTCAACGAAGGCGGCAAGCCAGTAAAGTTAGGCTCGCTGCTAAAGGCTTATGTTCCAGGCGCGCCAAAAGTTACTTACTTAGACGAGGTCACTAACGAGAGAGGCGACATCGTGTTGGCATCTGATGAAGATGCGCGAGAAGCCGCACAAGATTCAGATCCTATTGAACCCTTTGATATGGCTGAAGCCAACGCGCGTACACCTGATGGTATTCCACTTACTACGATGAACATCGAAGATGAGCGTAATGTAAACACTACTCAGAATCGACCAAAAGGTAGCGCGCCTATCACTGGGCCTACGAAGCAAAAACCTCAGTTAAATCTAACGTCGGGGATATCGTTCCCGTTTGGAGAGATTAACGAAGTCTTAACTTCTTTAGTGCGCCGGTTATCGCAGCGTTTAAAGTTGAAGAACCCCGTGGCAATGATAAGCCTAAAGAAGTTTAACGACTCAACTCGTAAGCAGCTTGCAAGTTATATTACGGCGAAAGGCAAAAAGACCGCTAAAGGCAAGATCGCAATGCGCACGCTAATGGGTGACAGCAAGACTAACCCCCTAGACCTTAGCAATAAAAAAGCAGTTGGCCAGTTTATACAGCAGCTGCAAAAAGATGGCTTATTAAACACCACTATAGCCGCTGAAGTAGCAAAGGTATCTGATGCAACACTTGTCGGACACAGCATTGTATTGCGTTCAGCATTTGAAGTTTTGCAGCCCATGACTAATTCAACGCTAGTTGCAAAGGAGCTGGCTGAGAACTTAGTCGATAGTTTCGGTAAGCAGAAAAGAAAAGGTTTCCATAAAGCTTACAACGGCGCATCGGTCATTATGGTAAATGACCTTGGGAATAAGAATGAAGCAGCACTAACAATAGTAGCCGCGCATGAGATGGGGCACGCGTTATTTAGAGAAGAGATCAACGGTGTAATTGATAACAAACAATTGTTTGGTCGACTTGTCAGAAGGTTTGAGGCGGATCGTCAAGCAGCACGAGATGCGGGCAAGCCTGTAGGCCAGTGGGAGACTGTTGGTTTTGAAGAGTGGTACGCAGATCAAGTTGCAGCTTGGGCTAAAAAGGACATGTTGTCTGATAAGCGCGGAGCGAAGAACGCGATTGATAGTCACTTCAAACGCGTCGCAGAAAAATTTAAGCGGCTATGGAAGGAAGTAAAATCACACTCAATATTTAGGCGCACAGACAAAGGTGCACCTGAGTTTAGTAAGTACATGGCCGACGTAACAAAAGCCCGTAGAGCTGATCCCGAAGTAATACTATCGCCCGTCTACAACGATTTAGGGCAGACTGTCGCATACTCATCAGCGCTGGGCGCAGCACAGCCGACAGCTTCTGCACAAGAAACAGCTACCGCTGAAAGCCCAACAGAGCAAGCCCCGTTAGATTTACAGCCTCAAGAAGGCGGCGGTTCAGGCAACGACGGTGGCTATGACGGCCCACCGCCGCAATTACCTATTCCTGCCGAACCCTCGTGGGAACAGAAAGCACTTGTTATAGCCCTTAAGAATCAGATTAGTGTTGAGTCTGGAGCGCAGGCGCGCGCTGAGTCGTGGCGCAGAAAGCTTGAAGGGTGGCAAAAAGAGTTCTTAGAGAAAAACCCTCATGCGACTAAGATCCTAGGCATTATCCGCACAGCGGATGGCATGCTTCGGATGACTGCTGGCGACACTTTTGCTGATATGTTTTATGTACAATCCAACACTAGATCAGGTCTTGGTTTTGTGCAGGCTAGACAGCTGGCTCGAGATAAGTGGCGCGCAGGATTGTTTGATGCGATAGGGACGGATTGGACTACAAAAGAAGTGGAACGCGCATTGAAAGACGCGCAGGGAAGAACACCTACGTCGGAGCTTAAGGGCAAAGCAAAAGCTATTCGTGAGTATCTTGAGAAGATGCACCGTGAGTATGTAGAGCCATCCAACTCGGACATCGGCTTCCGTGAGAATTATTTCCCCGTGCTACTTAGTCTGCCTGAGATCGCAAACGACCCAAAAGCATTCGTTGACCTGGTAGTTAAGTGGGATCCAAAAGCCGACCGTAAAAGCGTTGAGAAAACTGTTGAGCGGCTAGGCAGATACCAAAGAATTATTGAATCGGATAAAGACGTTCCTAGTGACATCGCTGCTTTGAACCCCGCAGCGGCGGTAGAGGCTAAAATACAGCTTACTAAAAATATTCCGCCTGATGTGTTAGCAACGACCGGTTTTGTACAAGACCCTGAAGTCGCTTTGATGAGTTATGTTGATAACATCACTAAGCGCGTTGAGTGGAACCGCGCGACCAAAGGTGCAGATGGTAAAGATAAGGTTGCCCCCGCCCTAGAAGCTATGACGCCCATGCAGCGCGCAAATGCGGAGTCTGTAATTAACGCCTATGTTGGCAACGTTACTCACTTATCTCCGTTTTGGCGCAAGACAAATAGTTACCTAGCCACTTTAAATCTAGTTACTTTGTTACCTTTTGCTACGCTAGCTTCAATCCCTGATTTTGCAGGTGCGATTGTGCAGACCAAAGAGTTTAATGGTTTTGGCATGATGCTTAAGCAGATCGTAAGCACCATAGAAGATAAAGAAGCAGCGAAACGCCTAGCTAATGATATAGGTGTCGTAATGCCAGAAGCCGCTGCAAACGCTTGGATGTCACAAGCAGACAGCGACATGCTTGACCCGACAGCAAGAATGGCTACGGATAAGTTCTTTAAGTGGACTGGCCTTAGCGGACTAACGAACTTATCTCGAGAATTCGCGTCAGGCATGGGCAAACGATTTTTGATTGAGCATGCTAACAACCCTTCAGAACGCTCAGAGCGTTATCTTTCTCAGCTCGGTGTAACCTACGATCAAGTGCGCCGCTGGGAAAGCAGTGATTTCTCTTTCGAGGGCGAAGATGGGCAAGCGGTTAAAGAGGCACTACAGAGATTCGTAGAGAGTTCTGTGTTGCGTCCTAATGCTGCCGAGAGACCTATCTGGGCATCAGATCCACGGTTTGCGTTGATCTGGCAGATGAAGTCTTTTGTCTATGCGTTTAACAGTGTGATCCTAACCGGTATAGAACGGGAAGGGTACATGAGGTTTTTGGAGGGCAAAGGTGGCGCGAGAGGGTTAGTGCCTGCACTGGCTCCAATCATGTTACTAACACTTGCTACGTTTATGCCACTTGCTGCGTTAGGGCTTGAGCTACGCGAGTACGCAAAGGTTGGCCTCTCTTACGCAATCCCTGGGATTGATGGAAGCCTAAAATATCTTAGAACAGACCAGATGGACTACGGCACTTACTTTGCTGAGTTGTTTGGCCGAGCAGGGTTAGACGGCCCTCTAGGTCTTATTACTATGGCTCAGCGGTCAGGTGATTGGGGCGGCTCTTCTTTAGCAACACTACTTGGCCCAACAGCTGAGCTAGTGGACAAGGTGATCCAAGACGGGCCGTTTGATGGCGCATACACGCGCATGAACTCACCGCAAGAAGTTGCCGGCACAGTCCTTGGTATTGGCGCTATAGCGAGAACTTTACTATGAGCATATTTTCAGCACTGATTGGCCCAATTGCAGATTTAGGTAAGACCTACTTGAGTAACAAGGCCGAAGAAAAACAGGCGAAGCACCAGGCCAAAATGAACGTCATTCAGAATGATGCTGATTGGGAATCTAAAATGGTAGATGCGTCAGCTAACTCGTGGAAAGACGAATTTTGGACTTGTATATTAGCCATACCAATATTTATGGTTGGTTATGCAATTGTCATGAATGACATGTCTGTCGTAGACCGCGTACAGAAAGCGTTTGCCACGCTGAACGAACTGCCTGAGTGGTATCAGTATTTATTATTCATAGCGATCTCTAGTTCATTCGGGATTAAAGGCGCATCAAAGCTTATGGGAATGCGTAAATGAACGACCAAGAATCCAATCGTCGCTTTGATAGGCTTGAAACCAAGATAGATAAGCTGACCGATGTTCTTACGAACGTAGCGCGCGTTGAAGAGAAGCTTGTCGGCACTGATGCTCGGTTAAAGCGCCATGAGTTTCGGCTTGATGAGACTGAGAAAAAGGTCGAAGAAGTTGCAGAGCTAGTAGCTACTAACAGCCAGATAGTAAAAGTTGGACAAGGGCTAGCTGCATCTATATGGGCCGCCTTACTGGCTGCCGTAGTTTATATTATGA
>TARA_B110000114_G_scaffold177178_1_pt1 | contig 9970 bp, 8 predicted proteins | sample TARA_B110000114 | Tara Oceans TARA_B110000114 (sample SAMEA4397311) | marine metagenome | biome: Polar Biome; feature: [SRF] surface water layer (ENVO:00010504); material: water (ENVO:00002006), including particulate matter (ENVO:01000060) such as... | depth 5 m
GCCTTGTCTGCTTCGATTAAAAATCCATTCCAATTATTATTAGATAATAAAAATCGAGTATTTGATTCTTTATAATTTTCGGTGCCAATTTCAAGAAAACTTTTTGAAATTTCTGGAAATTTATTTATTAACCAATCTATTATACCATCTTCACCCCATTGAGAATAAACTTGAAATTCAACTTCAGATAAATCTTTAATACTTTTTAGACTCTTGTTTTTAAATGATAATATTTTGGCTTTGAGGGTTAGCTCTTTGTGAATTTTCTCTTCAAAAATTCTTTTAAATATCAAAGATAGATATTTTTTAAATTCTTTAATCATAATTTTAGAAATTCCCTAATCTTAATTGTTCCATTTTAATTATCTAAATTTTTTTGTTTTAAAGTTTTATCTTTAATTTCATAAATTTTATTGCAATCTTTGATGGAATTTTTTCTATGTGAAACTGTTATTATTGTACAATCCTTAATTTCAAACAGTTTTTCTAAAATTTTAGTCTCTGTTATTTCATCTAATGAGCTTGTGGCTTCATCTAATACTATTATTTTTGCATTTTTATAAAGAGCTCTTGCTATACCCAATCGTTGACATTGACCACCAGAAAAATTTTTTCCATTTTCTCCTGCTGATTCATAAATATTTTTTGGTAAATTATAGATATCATCATACAATTCCACCATTTTTAAAACTTCATTTATTTTTTGTATGTTTATTTTACTTAAATCACTTTCAAGTGTAATATTAAAAATAATATTCTCATCTAATATTGAAACACTTTGTGTTACATATGTAATTAATTTTTGCCAAGAATATAAGTTTTCCTTTATATCATTTTTTATATTTATTTTTATTTGACCATGTGTACATTCTAATAATCCACAGAGAAGATTTATGAATGTTGATTTTCCACTACCTGTTTTTCCAATAATTCCTATTTTATCATTTTTTTTTATAACTATATTTATATTACTTAAAATTTTTACACTTTCAGGACTGTATGAAAAATTAACATTTTCAAAATTAATATTTTCAAATTTAAGATTATCTTTATATAACTTTTCTTCTTTTCTATTGTTCTTATTATAATCTGTTAATTCGGAGTAAATTACATCTACAACAACAGAATTAAACATTATTGACTGAGTAGATTGAGTTATTTTAGAAATAGAGGGTAACAACCTAGTGGCTGCAAAGAAAAATACTCCAATTATTACAAAAGTTTCTGTAATACTACTGCCAGTATATAATAAAAAAATCGTTAAAATTAAAAATGTTGTTACACCTACTAATTCTAAAATTAATCTTGGTAATTGTGTTGTGGTGTCTTTATTTCTTCCTGCTTTTGCATTTTCTAAATTATGGTAATGAAATTTATCTAAGAAAATATCCTCTAAATTATTTAAAATAATTTCTTTAATACTGCTAAAGCCTTGTTGTAATTGTTTAAGTGTAAGTGTTTGATGAAATTGCCTTATTTTACCCCATTGCTTCAATTTATCATTCGTTATTTTTAACAAGTAAAACCCGACTGATGACATTAATGTTATGGTTATGATTGAAGCTTGCCAATTATAAAAAATTAATGTCATGCAAATTGAAAAAAAAATTATAATTTCAGAAAATAACCTGATCCATGGAAATATAATTCCAAAACTAAATATATTTGCTTCGCCTTGGATATTTCTAATTAACTCTGCTGAGTTTTTTTTTAAATGAAATGCAAATTTTTTATATAAATAGTTTTGAAAAATTTTTCTAGAAATGTCTGTAAATAATCTATGACTAAATTCATTTTGCATATGAATTAATTTTTTCATCAAAAAAAATTTTAATAGATATACAATAATTAATAAAACTAAAAAAAGACTTAAAATTTTTTCTTTTTTTTCATTTTTTAAAAAATCAAAGAAACTAAAGCCGTGTAAAAAATCATCCCCAGTAAATAAACTTAATATTGGTATTATAATCCCTATTCCTAATAATTCAAAAATCGCAGTCAAAATTGTTAAGATAAAAATTACAATCAATTTTTTAATATCTCGTTTGTGAAGTGGATAAATAATTTTTTTGAAATAATTGGTCAAAATTTAAACTTTATATATTTCCCGCCATTTTTGGGCATGATTAATGCCAAGTAAGGTCCCTTGTGCGTTGCAAGTTTTACATGGGTTATTACACCTTTTTCCATTTAATAAATCTACTCTATATTTTTTCATAATCTTTGAAGTCCAAATATCAAAAACCTCTTCTTGCATCATATTTCCCATTGTTTGACGTCTTTGCCAATCTTGGGGGCATAAAAATATATCTCCATTCCAATCAACTAAAAATTGATATGATGGATAATAACAGGTTGTGTGCACATCATTAGCTATTTGATTGCCTGTTTTTATTGTTCCAGCTCTATTGGTTAATTTTACACCAAAGTTTTCTGTTTTTGTGTACCATCTGTCTCTTAGTATAGCAAATTCTTCAGGTACACCTGATTTTTTTATCATATCTTTAAATTTTTGAATCTGTTCGGGGCCATCGTACATACTAATTAGTAATCTTGCTGCATTTGCTTTATACAACTTAGTTATCATTTTGTGATTAAGGGGATCACCGTTAGTTACAATCTCAATATCTGCCACTCTTGATAATTTTTCTACAATATATTCAATATCTTTGTGTAATAAGGGTTCTCCATATCCACATAGAGCTATTGAACCTTTATATTTCATTTTTTTTAAATCATCATGCAATTTATCAATCAAATTTTTCGACATTTTTTGGTAAGTATCTGGTGCTACCTTGTCATCAGATTTTGGGCAAAAACTACAAGCTCTATTACAAACATCGATTAAACTTAATTCTATCCATGTAGGCAGGGGGAAACCTTTGAACAAACTTATTCTATCATCAACAATAAGTTTTCTTCTATTAATATTTTTTTTAATAGTTTCTTTTGGGTCTAAAGCTATTGGTGGATTGTTGTGGCCAAGTTGACTCATTATAATAAATTATGATCAATTTTTTTTAAAGGTTGTTTTTTAAAGTCAGCGATGTCTTCATCGTGAATTTCGGTTTTTAGTTCGTCGTATTCACGTAATTTTTTTTTCATAAAGTCAATTGTGAGCTTTGTTTTAGAAGAGATTCCTCTAGGCGTTAAGAGATAGAGATAATTACTTTTTTTTTTATTTTTGTTAAAATTTCTTATTTTAATTAAACCTTTACTGTGTAATTCCTTAATACAATAATTTAACTTCCCCAAACTAAACCCAAGCTCTTCAGCAAGCTTTCTTTGGCTTACTTCTGGTTTTTTTGATATCTTTCTCAATATCTCCAGATGATCATGATTGTTATTTTTCATACTATTCAATTACTGAACATATAGTTCAAAAATTGAACAGTAAAGCTTAATTATATAGCATAAATTAACTAATACTTGTGTTTTTATTAGTTAATGTTTAATAATTTAAAATATATTAATCAATAATAATAAATATAATGATAAATAACAATCTTCTTAATGAGGGATATCAGCAAAATAAAGTATTTTTTGATAAGGCAAATGGTTCATATATCTATCATAAAAAAAATAAGTATTTAGATTTATCATGTTGTGCGGGTACTCTATTACTGGGCCATAACAGTAAAGTATTCCAAAAAAGTTTAGATACAATTAAAAAAAATCAAATTTCTAATACGGCATCACTTAACCAACAAGCAGTGATATTTTCAAAAAATTTAAAAAAAAAAATTCAAAATTATTCAAAATTTATAATGTGTAATTCAGGTACTGAAGCAGTAACAAAAGCATTAAGAATTTGTAGAGCAATAACAAAAAAAAAATTAATTATAAGTGTGGGTGGGAGTTGGCATGGATCTGCTGATGAAACATTATATATAAAAAAAAATAAAAAAAATATTCCTTTATCTGATGGTTTAAATAGCTCAGAAACAAATATTATATTTGTTCCCTACAATGATATTGAATTAACTAAAAAAATTTTAGATAAATATAAAAAAAAGATAATGTGTATTTTAATTGAGCCAATTCAAGCAGGGCTACCAATAGAAAATGCAAAAAATTATCTTAAATTTTTATATAATTATTCATCAAAAAATAATTTAATTTTGTTTTTTGATGAAATGATAACTGGTGTAAGAACAGATGGAAAAACATTACAAAACTTTTATAATATTAAACCAGATATATCTACTTTTGGAAAGTGTTATGGAGGTGGAATGCCAATTGGTTTTATCGGTATAAACAAGAATATTGAAAATAAAATAAAAAAAAATAAAACTAAAATATATTTTGGGGGTACTTTTTCTGGAAATGCTATAAGCATGCATATAGCAAATGAAACTCTAAATTTTATTCAAAAAAATAAAACTAAAATTTTTAGTAAAATTAATCACTTTGCAGAAATTTTTCAAAAAGAATTGAATTTATTTTTTACAAAAAATTCTTTAGACATGCAGGTTTTAAAATTCAAATCTATATCAAGAATAGTGTTTTCTAAAGACAAAGTAAAAAATAGGTATCAAAGAGATTTTTTTGAGTCAAAAAAAAATAAAGAGATAACTCTTTTTTCAAAATTGTTATTTAACAAAAAAATTTATTACCCTAGTAATGGAATTATTTTTTTTAATTTTGCAATGAGTAACAAAGATTTGCATTATTTAATTAAAACTATCAAAACTGTATCCAAAAAAATATTTTATGAAAAAAAATAAGATAACTGCTGTAGTTATAGCTAGAAAAGGCAGTAAAAGGTTACCTGGTAAAATGTACAGAAAATTCAATGGGAAATCATTAATACAATTAAAAATTGAACAATTGTTAAAATCAAATGTTGATGAAATAGCTGTTGGTAGTGATGACAAAAAATTAGAAAAGATCTGTAACAATTTTAATTCAAAAAAAATTAAATTTTATTTAAGAGAAAAAAAATTTTGTGACGAAATATCAACTACACCAAACGAAATGATAAAAAATATGCTTAGTTTTTTTAAAAGCGATATTATACTTTGGGCGCACCCAACAAACCCATTTACTAATCATAATCATTATAATGATTCTATCAAAAAATTTATAACAGGAATAAAAAAGGGTAAAAATAGCTTATTCTCCGTTACTAAATTGAATGATTATTTTTGGGACCATAAAAAAAGACCAATAAATCATAACCCTCAGGAAAAATCCCATACACTTCTAGGTGCTCATCAGATTAAATATATATATGTAGATAATAATGCAATTTACATAAGAAAATATAAAGACATGATAAAAGATGGGAGATTTTGGGGCTCTAAAGGCTACATGCATATAATGGACGAAATAAGTGGCTGGGATATTAATACAAAATGGGATCTAGAAGCTTCACAACTCACTTCATTTTCAAAAAAAATAACTTGAAGCCATTTGTATCAATGAAAAAGAAAATTTTTTGTTTGATTACAGCAAATAAATCTCCAGAAAGAGATTTTAATTTAAATCCAAATTTTTACTTAGAAATATCAAAAAAATTCAAAACATTTTATATAATTAATCTTTCTCAAATTATTAGTAATGAAAAAAAAATTTCTTATAATAAAAAGTTTTTAAAAACATTACCAAAAAATATAAAATTATTAAATTTTAATAAGTTTTGGGATTTTAAAAAATATCTCAATGAGAAAAAAAATTGTCAATTTCTTGCTTTTTCTGCACTAGGAAAGACATATGACTGTTTTAAAATTCACTATTTATTAAAAAAACATAATTTTAAACTTTTTATTTTACATAATATAGGAATGATACCTACTAATACAGGTTTTTTTCATTCTAAAAAAGATACATATATATTTATTTTAAAAGAATATCTAAAAAAAAAATTAAATTATTTTTTTTTTAGATTTTTTATTTTTTTGAATATATTTCCAAGAGTTGAAATATTTTTTGAATCTTCAAAAACAAATATAAATACTTTAAATAACTATTTTACAAAAAAAATTAACAAACTATTTCCAAAAATAAATTTGAGTTATTATAAATCAATTTATCACATAAATAGTAGATCTTATGATGAGTTAATTACTAAGCAGCATTTATTGAAGCAAGATGAAATTGTGTTTTTAGACTCAGGATTTGATCATCCAGATCGTGTAGAAAGAAGTGGATCGGCAACTGAAGCTGACCGAAAGAAATATTACTCTATGGTTGAGGCTATATTATTACAACTAAAAAAATACTTTAATAAAAGAATTGTTTTTACTCTTCACCCCCAAACAGATGCAAAAATTGTAAAGAAATATTTAAAAAACTTTAAGATAGTTAAGTATAAAACAAGAAGTCACATATTAAAAGCATTTCTAGTGGTATTTCATGAATCTAGTTCAGCACTAGACTCAGTTTTTTTAAATAAAAAAATGATGGTTTTACAGAGTAAAATCATGGGGAAATACTTTGAAACTATAAATAAAATATATCCAAAATTTCTAGGCATTCCAGCTTACAAAATGGAAAATTTTATTAAAATTGATAAAAAAAAATTACTCAAAAATGTCTCAAAACCAAATAAAAAAATATTAAACTATATTAAAAACTATCTTGTTAAAGATTTTAAGGTTTACAATTATTTACATAATGAACATAAATTTCAAAAAAATAAAAACTTCTTTTTAAGTCAAAGAGGGAGCGAAGAAGTTTTAAACAAAATCATCAATGACTATTTTTAATAAAAGTAAATTTAAAATCCCTATAAAATAATTTCTTCAATATTTTTAGAAATAGAATCTATAGTTTTTATAGTTTTAATTTTAGACTTTTTAATTTGATTATTCAGTTCTTTGTCATATCCAAATCTAGAAACTTGTTTAACACCAAGTATCTGACGTAATAATGTTATAAAATAACCATCTCCATATGGACCATATTTATTAAAATATATTTCATTAAATATATTTAATACATCAATACTTTTCGAATATTTTAGATGCTTAAACTTTTTACTTAAAATTTTTTTATTTTGAATCCTGCTACTAAACGAATTTGTTAGTTTAATTTTTTCATCCCAAACAGTTGATTTTGATGATATGCACTTAAAACCCATATAACAACATTCAAGTATTGCTGAAGAATGATGTGTGATTATGGTGTGTTTTTTTTTATTTAATTTATTAAGAAATTCCATATTAAAATAAGGCTCATCTAAAAAATGTATTTTAGAATCGTTATACATATTCTTTATTTTTAAATACATTTGATGATCTTTGTAAGAAATATTTTTTTCTTTATTTTTTTTATTTAAGTTTAGCAAAGAATAATCATAGAAATTAGGATGTGGTTTTATTATCACTGGCTTTTTTAATTTCTTTAAAATGTTAATAGTTTCTATTAACCAATCACGCATATTAGCATAACCATCGTAACCAAAAATTAATTGTGCATCTGTAAATGCATGGGCATAAATAATATAATCAAATTTATTATAGTCTATAATATTTTTTTGTTTTTTAAATTTTACCATTTTCATCCAGGGCATAAAGTTTGGGTCTGCTAAGGTTTTCTTAATAATTTTTTTAACTCTAGTTTCTTGTGAAGAGTTCATTTTTTTATGTTTAATTTGAATTAATTTTTCGTAAGAAAAATTAATTTTTGATCTTTTTTTAAGTTTTGCAGTAAACAATCCCTTTGGATAATTATTGGAATAAATTCTTATGTCATTCTTTAAAAAGACATCTATATAAAGACCATTTAAATAAACACCATGATCAACATATGCACCACATATTTTAATAGAATAATAATAAGCTGTATCAATTACAGCACCAGCTAAAAAAAGATATTTTAACTTTAAAATCAGTGACTTCAATACCTTATAAGAACTCTCAATATTTATAGAAGTCGTAGCATACGCAAACCTACCTAGATTGTGCCCTCTATACTGAAGTTGAATATATTTTTCATTTGAAAAAAGCTTACCAGACAGTATCCAGTACATAAAAAAAAACAAAAATTTAATAGATGGAAATTTTTTTTTTATTATTAAAATTTCAGTTTTTATATTTAATTTTTTTTCTATATTCTTTTGGGAAGCACCTGCTAAAATTTTATATATAGACGATATCTTTCTTGTTGATGCAAAATAATTTACATTTTTTTGATATTTTTTTAACATTACTTATAGATAATTGAATAATTTTTCTTATAACTACTTAAAAATTATAATCAAGTATATTAAGTTAAACGTTATTAAGATATTAATTTTATATGAAAATATTAGGTTTAAACTTAGGTCACGATTCTTCTAGTGCTCTTTTTATAAATGGAGATGTGGTTGCTGCCTGTGAGCAAGAAAGATATAGCAAATTAAAACATACAAGACAATTCCCAAAGGAAGCAATTAATGATTGCTTAAAAATAGGTAAAATTAAAATTAACGATATTGATATAATTTCTATTGGATTTCTCCCAAAAAAACATCTCGATGAGTTTTATCTAAAACCAGCAATCCAAGATTCAAAAAAATTCGAATTTATCTTTGATGGGATAGATAGAATAAAAAACTTAATAAATTTAGAAAAAATAATTAGAGATAAATTAGCTTTTAAGAATAAAATTGAATTTAACAACCATCATCATTGTCATCTAGCTAGTACATTTTACCCTAGTGGTTTTGATAGGTCGCTAATTGTATCTTATGATGGTTTAGGTGAGTATGAAACAGGACTCATTGGAATTGGTCAGAAAAATAAGATTAAAATAATCTATGACAAAAACGTATTTCCAGATTCTTTGGGTTTAATATATTCTGCTATTACATATTTTTTAGGTTGGAAAGCTTTTTATGATGAGGGTATTATAATGGGCTTGGCTCCATATGGTGATCCAAATTTAAAAATACCAAATAGTAAAAAAAGTTATATCCAAATTTTTAGAGAAATAATCCAGTATAAAAATGGTCTTAGTTACAAAATAAACCCAGCGTGGATTACTTATAATTATGAAAGAAATACTTGGTTGAGTGGAAAATTTACAAAAATATTTGGTTCAAAAAGAAATTATGATTCTAAAATTAATAATCATCATAAAAATATAGCTGCCGCACTTCAAGCACGAATTGAAGAGATTGTAATTCAACAACTGAAGTATTTGAAAAAAAAATATAAAATTGATAAATTGTGTATAGCAGGTGGTGTTGGATTAAACTGTTCTTTAAATGGAAAAATTCAATCTTCTAAATTATTTAAAGAAATATTTATACAGCCAGCTAGTGGTGATTCTGGTCTTTCTTATGGTGCTGGATTAGTGACAATGATGAAGCTAAAAAAAAATATTACTAACTTAAAAAGAAGAAGTTTTTATTTAGGATCAAGATTTACCAATAAAGAAATAAAAAAAGTTCTATTAAAATACAAAAATAAAATCGATTACACTGTTGAATCAAATATATCAAAAAAATCCTCAGAAATAATTGCTAATGGCAATATTTTAGGTTGGTTTCAGGGTGCTGCTGAATTTGGACCTAGAGCATTAGGTAATAGAAGTATTCTATGCAAGCCTTTTCCGTCTAAAATGCGTGATCATATGAATAAAAATGTCAAATTTAGAGAGAATTTTAGACCTTTTGCTCCATCGGTTTTAAATAGATTTGCTAAAGATTTTTTTGAATTAAAACAAGAAAGCCAACATATGCTTATTGCCACAAAAGTTAAAAGTAACAAAAAAAAATATATACCAGCTACCGTTCATATTGACAACTCTTGTAGAGTCCAAACTGTACATGAAGAAACTAACAAAAAATTTTATGATCTGATTAACAATTTTTATAAAATTACGAATGTTCCTGTTGTACTTAATACCTCTTTTAACGTTAAAGGACAGCCAATAGTAAACGATCCCAAAGATGCCATTTTATGTTTTCTTAAATACAATATAGATTATTTAGCTATCGGTGATTTTATTGTTTCAAAATTAAAAAAATAATAATTTCAAT
>TARA_B110000114_G_scaffold133997_1_pt1 | contig 9966 bp, 10 predicted proteins | sample TARA_B110000114 | Tara Oceans TARA_B110000114 (sample SAMEA4397311) | marine metagenome | biome: Polar Biome; feature: [SRF] surface water layer (ENVO:00010504); material: water (ENVO:00002006), including particulate matter (ENVO:01000060) such as... | depth 5 m
CGAGAACTTAATCTCTTTCCAGAGTTAATATGTTACGGTCCTTTTGCTTGAGAGATTCCTGGGTGGTTGCTCCTTCAGCGCTACGATATTCTGTAGTCTCTCCCGTATTTGAGAATAATCTACCAGTTGCATGTCAGAGTCAATTAATATTATAAAATCAGTTAATTAAAATTATTATTCATTAGATTTATTGCTTAAATCATCAAAACCAAAACAACTTTCAACTATATATAATGGTCTCTTTTTTGAATCTTTAAAAATTGAACCAATGTATATTGATAATATTCCTAAAATAAGACTATTTACACTTCCAAAAAGCAGGATTGCAACAAATAGCGATGTTGTGCTTATATCTGGTACACCTAATAAAAAAAGAGTGATTGTTCTTATCATTATTATAAAACTAGCTAAAAAAGAAAGTATTCCAAAAAGCAAAGCAAACCTTAAAGGTGCATCTGTAAAAGGAGTAAAGGATATTTCAAAAAAATTATATAAAATTCCAAGACCTAATGGATGCTTTGTGTTTCCTTTTCTACGCGGCTTTCTCTCATAGAAGATTTGTTTTCTCTTAAACCCAATCCAATCTACAACAAACCTAAAAAATGGGTAAACTTCACTAAATTTTTTATATTCATTAATCACTCTTCTTGAAATCAACCTAAAGTCACCAGAGTCTTTTTCAATTGGTATATTCGTAAGTTTCTTTAAAACTTTATAACCTATGGACGATATAACTTTTTTTATTAATGGTTCTCCTTGTCTTTTTGTTCTTGTGGTAAAGACAACATCAAAACCATCTATACGCCAATATTTCACCATTTTTGCAATTAAAGATGGTGGGTCTTGTAAGTCTATATCTAAATTTACCAATGCATCTCCCGTAGATAACTGAATTCCTGCCATAATAGACTCCATGGGTCCAAATCTTCTTGATAAATTGATAATCTTAATTTTATTATTTTTCTCTCTTTCTAGAATTAATCTTTCTAGCGACTTATCATTTGAACAATCATTTATAAAAATAATTTCATAATCTATGTCCTGAATTTTTTTTATTTCTTCACACGTTTCACGAATGAATGGTTCAATACTTTCCTCTTCATTGTAAAAAGATACTATAATTGAAATTTTTTTAGTCATTTATTTTTGTAGTCTTATTAATTTAGGATTTGTTGGGTGCTTAAACCCTCCTTTATGAAAAACCTTATTCTTAAAACTGTCTGGAAAGTGAAAATAAGTTTTTTTTCCTAATTGAATAAAATCTTCTTTTGAAATCGTTTCATTTTTTCTTATCTTTTTTATATCAAGTGTATCAACTTTAGTTTTATTAAATGAAGTGAGTTTTTTCATTTTTAAATCAAAACCAGTATCAAGAGAAATTCTTATCCCAGCTTTTTTTTTTCTAAAAGATTGATGAATTATAGTTGCATCAGCAATTATCATATGTCCCTTCTTTGGAATATACCTCATTAGTTTGAACTTACTTGAAATATCTTTTCCTAGTTGAGACTTTTTTAATGGTTTTAACCAATCTTCATCAAAATCACTTGGTGGCTCTGCGTATCTAATATTATTTCTAGCAATATCACCTAAAATAAATAAATGAACAGCGCACCAGTTTGGGTTAGCTCCAGTCCATGTGTCAGAGTGCATTAATTCTGTAGGATGTTTTCTTAGCATGTGATTTTTTTTAATATAAGGAAGTTTTAGTCTTATATTCGGTGGAAAGTGAAAATTTTCTATCAAGCTTTCAATATTGAAGTATTTTAAAATTTGAACATAACTTTTTAAAAGACTGTTAAATTCAAGTGAGCTTTCTATTTTTGGAACAATAATTCCATTAGGTGTCAAATTAGATAAAATTTTTTTCTTAGACAATATTTTTTTTATTAGTTTTTTTTCATCTACTATTGTTTCATTATCATTAAAGCTTTTTGAAACATAGTTGATAGTAGCAGATTTAATATTATAAAATAAATTTTCAGGGATTTTAATTTCATACATTAAGTCGTTAATTTTTTTACCTTGAAATTTCTTGCTTAGTTTTTTTAAATAATGTTTTCTAATTTTTAATGACATGAGAAGGTTTATTATAACTTAATTTATTTAGTAGACCAATCGTGAGTTAAATTTTTATCAATATCTGGCCTCATCTCAATACTGATTTCATCATTATTTATGACTAAATCATACACATTTGATTGATATGTGTTTTTATCATTATTTAAGTTTATATCAAATATAGGGTCGAATCTTCTATTGTGTACATTGCATCTGACTTTACAGCCAGAATTTATAAAGTCCTGATTAGTAAATTTTAATCCAACTTTGTTATTAATACCTAGATGGCCTCCTTCATGAGGGCAAATTAAGGGAAATATTTTAATATTATTATCACCTTTAAATATTTGGAAACTTAATATTTTTAAATTGCCAAAGGATTTCATTTCATTATTTTTTAAATCTTTTAGATTGATTATAACTTTTTCTTTTTTGATATTTTTATAATCAAAAAAACAATTTTGTTTTTTAATATTAAGTGTATCACCAAAAGTAAAACTGGAAGAATCATCTTTACTAAAATAAAAATTGTTTTCTCTTAATTCGGCTCTTCTATTTAAAAATGGAAGGTCATCATTCTTATAATCATTAAAACTTTTTATAAACATTTTTTCGAAAATTGGAGCGAAGAGTGAAAGAAGAAATTTATTTTTAGCTCCGACGTGATAAGTAATATCTGATCTACAACCTTTACCTGGAATTTCAGTTTCTTTATTTATCTTTAAAAATTGAAAAATAAAAAAACTATAAGTTTCTAAAACTTTATTTTCTCCATCTTCTTTTAATAAGCTCAAAATAGGAAAACTAAACCCTATTAACTTAAAGTATCTTATGAAGCAGGCAACATCTCCGTAATACACACCTTCGTTTCCATAGCCTCCAGCAAGGTTCGCGTGGAGATGATTAAAATGGGGGATATCTCTATGGTTAAAGAAAGCATCACTCGCTTTATATTTCCCCTCAACAAAAAAATTGAAACTTCTATATGTGAAGCCCAATTGTTTACCCTTATCAATTATTTGCTCAGAAGTAAAAGATTGCATAAAAATTAGCTTGTAATAAAGATTAATTATACCATTATTAAAATTTATTCAATATTAAACTAATTTTGAGATATTAAATGCTTGAAAGGCTCAGTTCAAATACCAAAAAAAACAGTTTATCATTAATAAAAATTTTATCTTTTTTTTTTATTATTTATTTATTTTTTAAATTCGTTAATCAAGAAGACTTTTTCTACATTCTATCAAAAATTTCTCTTAAATATATTTTTTTAATTTATATTATCTACATGTGCTTACCGGTCGCACATGCCATACGATGGTTTATAATTGTTAAAAGTTTTTCAAGTATTAAATTTTATGATTTATTTAAAAATATTATCACAGGTTATTCATTAAGTTTAATTGTATCTTCTGCATTTGCGATAGATGCTGCAAAATTTATGAAAATCAAAAAGGAAATTGGTTACAAAAATAGTTTACTACTAGTATCAATAGATAAATTTATAGCCTTAGCATTTAAATTGATTTTTTTATCAATATTTATCTCATTCTATGTATATTTTTATATGAAGGTAAATCTTATTTATATATCTTTATCTATATTTTTCTCTCTAACCATTATCTTAATTTTTTTAAAAATTGATAAAATAATAATTTTTTTTACAAACATTTTTTTTAAAGATAAAGTTGAAACACTTAGTTTGTTTTTTAAAAAAATTAAAAAAAATATACTAAAAATAATATTTATAAATACAGTAACTCAACTAGTAAATGTTATTTTATATTTTTTAATTTTTCTGTCTTTCGGAAGCTATCTGGGATTTACTAGCTTACTAGTTTTTACTCCACTGGTTGAATTGTTTGGTCAATTTTCATTTCTAATATTTGGTATGAAAGAAATTAGTACAGTCTTCATATTGGATTTTTTCAGTATAGGAAAAGAGCTAGCACTATCAGTTGCAATAATTCACTTATTTATGGAATATTTGGTTATAATATCTATAAATATTATCTTAAAGTTAATTAAGAAGTAATTCATATATTGTGTCAATAATTAATAAATTAGAAATTTTTAAAAAACAGATAAAGATTTATTATAGATTGCAAATTAATCACAAAAAATTTGTTAAAAATAAAACTTGGTATTTTTATATTTTCACATTTCCTATATTTGGGTATTTTTTTTATTTGATTATTAAATTCGTATTTTTAACTAATTCTAATTTTTTTATGAAATTTCTTTCTTATAAGATTTTTATGTCATCTATTAGATTTCTTAATTCAAAAGAAAAAATAAAAATTTCTAAAATTATCCCTGAATATAATAATTACTAAAACTTAATATTTTCAAATAATTTTTTGGGAAATAAAAAAATAAGCCTAATCCAAAAAGAATTGACAGAAGATGGTATTAGTAACTTAGGAGTAATTTTTTCTAAACAAGATTGTGAGGGTTTTATTACTAGTTTGAATAATCAAAAATGTTTTAATAGCCAAACTCAATTACAAAGTGATGGTGTTGATTTAAAATTTAACCCAAACAAAGAACCATTCAATAACAATACTAGTTCTTATTTTTGTTTTGGACCGACTACCAATATGGCCTTTGAGGCTTTAAAAATTTTTTTAGAAAATAAAGATTTAAAAAATATAATAGACAATTATCTCGGATTTGACTCTTCAATTTATTTTAATTCGACTTGGTATAATCCAACTTCAAATGAAAAACATTATGTTCATAGACTTCATAGAGACTATGATGATTACAAGTTTTTAGGATTAGCTATTTATTGGAATGACATCAATGAACATAACGGCCCTTTGGAATATGTTAAAGGATCACATTTAGACGAAAGTATAATTGGTCCACCAACTCTACTAACAGGTTCTGCAGGAACAGTGATAATTACAGATAACTTTGGCCTTCATAGAGCTAATCAGGTTATTAAAAATGAAAGATACACATCCACTATAAGATTTGGAAAATATTTCAACGTATCCTCTGTTAACTGCGGTTTTCTAAGTTAAATCATTAAATGTAAATTAAAAGTAAGATTTTTTAATTTAAATAAATTATTAAAAATCTCTTTTATAAAATTCTTGATCATTATAAACGTCAAATACGTTTGCTACTTGAGGAGAAAAGTGTTCACCCAAAGGTGTTAAAACAACATTCTTATCATTAATTTGAATTAGTTGATCTTTTTCAAATGAAATTAAATTCTTTAATTCTTTTTTAAAATACTCTTTAAATGAGAATTCATATTTTTTTTCAAAAAAACTAAATTCTATATTAAAAAAAGTTCTGATATGCCTAATTACCTCTCTTCTTACCACATCATCTTGCTTCATTTTTAAGCCTCTATAAATTGGAAATCTTCCGTTATCAATTGCTTCTCTATATAGGTTTTGTTCATAAAAATTTTGAAAATAATAGTCATCATTTAAAACACCGTGCGCAGAACTTCCTACAGCAATAAAATTAGTTGCTTCACCTTTTTGAGTTCCTAGGGAATTGTAAACTGCTTTCCCATCTTGCATTGACTTTGTTAATGGATCGCTTGGTAATGCATAACTTTCAAAGCCTGCTCTTTTGTATCCCGATTTTATTAACATTCCACTTGCTTTTTGAAAGACTGCTTTTCGGTCATAAAAATCTAACATAGGTTCATTACGAACCATTTTAATCATGTACTTTCTTGTCCCTGGCTTATAGTGAACATACATAGTTTGAAGTTGAGATGGTTGCAATCTTGTGACTTCCTGAATAGTTTTTTCTATTGTTTTTGTTGTTTGTCTTGGGAGTCCAATTAATAAATCAAAATTGATTACCGGAAAAAGTTTTCTAATTTTTGGTGTTAATAATTTATCTAATAGTTCTGGAGGCTGTATCCTATTAATCTCTTCTTGAACACCGTGGTCAAAATCTTGGATTCCAAAAGAAAGTCTATTAATACCCATTTCATGATAGAATATTAAAGTTTCTTCTGTCACTCTTCTTGGATCAACTTCTATTGTAAAATCACCCAAATTACTGAAGTCTATTAAATTTTTAAGACGTCCAATTAAATATTTAAATTCTTCTTTTTTGTAATATGTGGGTGAACCACCACCAAGATAAATTTCTTTAAAATTAAAACTAATTTTATTGTCTGCTAAATGTTTTTCTAACATATCAAACTCTTTACTTAAATAGTCGTACAAATAGCTTTTAACTTTAGAGTAATCTTGAGTTATCTCTTTGCTGCATAGACAGAAGTTGCAAAGTTGCTCACAAAAAGGTGTGTGTACATAAAAAAGTACAGGTTTTTTTTTATTTTTCGGAAACCAGTCACAAATTGCATCTTTGTATTGGTCATGACCAAATTCTTCAGTCCAAATACCTTTGGTTGGATATTCTGTATAATCATAGATTAAATTACCATGATATTTTTTTATTAAATTTGCATTTTCTAGAACTTTTCCAGATTCACTTACTGTAAACTCACTACTCATAATTTTTATAAATTTAAATTTGTATTATTACCTACATTATATCTTTTTTTTATAAAGTAAAAAGAAACTGATGCTATTATTCCTGCTGTTTCAAATTTATTATTAGCTAATAGTGCTAATATAGCTTTTTTGTTAAGCCATTTTTTTTTTAAATTTTCATTTTTTATTCTTTTAAGAGAATTATTGTCAATCTTTGCTGTATATACATAATCTTGGCCACAATTATATGTGCCATGCCTAGTATATCTAAATAACATTTTCCAATTTTTTGCAAGATATCCAGTTTCTTCTAGTAACTCTCTTTTTACAGTTTCTAGGGGTTTTTCTCCAGACTCAATATGCCCCCCTGGAAACCCAAGAGATTTTTTTTTTATGCCTCTTCGATACTCATCTAGAAATAATATTTGATTTTTTTCATTTTCTAAAATTACCATTGCGGCATCTTGAAGAATAATTTTGTGAAAATTTTTTCTTGATTGATGTTTATTCTTAAAATTTTCTTTATATATTGTAATAAAAGGTTCGTGATTATAAACAATTTTTTTTTTATTTTTCACTATTATCTCTAATTATTAGTATGTATATATTGTTATTATGAGTTTAAAGAAAAGATATAATAGAATAAATCTTATTACAAAACAATGGAAACTTGAAAAAACTCATTCACTTATAACAAGATATAAAATAGATCCTAAATTTTTCAATGAATTTAAATTTAATATAAAGTTATATATTTCGAAGGCTCTCAACATTGATTTTAATATTAATGATAAAATTTTTATAAAAAATATTGATAAAGCCAGAAATAATAGACTTAACATAACCCCAAATGGAGCAATAGTACCTAAAAGAGAATTTCATTTGGAGTACAATTTAGTCTTAAGGAGTTGGTGTGAATTGGTTGGTCAAATCTCAAAAAAAAACCCACAGCTTCTTAGTTTATTTAGAATTACCCCAAATATAAGAATTAAGTTTGGAAAAGAATTGAAGGACAATAAAAATAGAGAACTTTCAACATCACACCCTCATTCTGATGCGTGGGTAGAAGGACCCTGGGGTATGAATTGTTATATACCTTTTTTTGGTGACACTAAAAATAATAATTTACAATTCTATGAGCCTATTAATGAATTTAATGAATCATTCATGGCTATCTCTCCATCTTATAAAAAAATGCAATGGGTAATGGATTATTATAAAAAAATAAAAAAAATAATTCCATTAGTAGGACATGTTAATTTATCTGATTATGCAGCTATACATAATACCTTTAGAAACCCCAATTGTGGTACTAGAGTCTCAATAGATACAACTTTATTTGTAGGAAACTACAAGCCTCATAAAGATAGACTAAAAGAATATACTGATAAAATACCTAATATTGGACTAAGTCATTTTGTTGACTCTGGACAATATGAGAAAGATAAACCTGCTGATAAAGTGAGTACATATTCACATTATACATCTAAGGTTTTGAAATTAATTAAGTTTTAAATAAACATGAAAAGTTTATAATAATCATATGTCAAATTTAGATGTACTATTAATCACACCTCCATCAAGACTTGATGTATATCAAACATTATCAAATGATTATGCTGCTATAGAGCCTCCTGTATGGTCAATGTTGATAGCTAAATATTTATCAAGATTAAATTACAATGTTGAAATACTTGATGCAGAAGCTGAAAATTTTACTCACGAACAAACAGCCGAAAGTATTGCTGATAAAAATCCTAAACTAGCAGTATTTGTTATTTACGGACAACAACCATCAGCTTCAACACAATGCATGCCAGCTGGAACTAAAACTTGTAATAAACTGAAATTAATAACTGATGGACAAATTAAAACATTAGTCATGGGAACTCACGCATCAGCATTACCCAAAAGAACATTAAAAGAAGAACCTTACGATTTTGTTTGTCAAGGTGAAGGACCAATCACAATCTCTAATTTGATTGATGCGATTAAAAACAATAAAAAAGACTATGATAAAATTCCTGGTCTTTGGTATCGTGATAAAGATAATGATATTAAGTCAACTATTAGAAGTGAAATGTTTGATAATTTAGATTTACAATTACCAGGACAAGATTGGAATTTTTTAGATATGTCAAAATATAAAGCTCACAATTGGCACACATTTGGAAGGTTAGAGACAAGAGATAAGTATGCATCTTTACAGACAAGTCTTGGGTGTCCTTTTAAATGCACCTTTTGCTGTATCAATGCACCATTTGAAAGAAACACAATTCGTTTTTGGTCAGCAAAACATATTTTTAATCAAATTAAAACACTCGTTGAAGACTATGGAATTTTTAACATCAAAATTCCTGATGAAATGTTTGTTCTAAACCCAAAACAAGTAACAGAAATTTGTGATGAAATTATTAGTAGTGGATATGGAAAAGATTTAAATTTTTGGGCATATGCAAGAATAGATACTTTAGATGATAATGTTATGTTGGAAAAAATGATTAAATCAGGATTTAAGTGGCTTGGTTTAGGTATAGAGTCTAGCAATCCAAATGTTAGAGACGGAGTTGTTAAAGGTAGATTTACTAATTATGACATAGAAGGTGTTGTTAAAAAAGTAAGAGATATGGGTTTTAATGTTGGAGCCAATTATATATTTGGACTGCCAGAAGACAATCGTGACTCAATGAATGAAACTTTAGAATTAGCACTTAGAATAAATAGCGAATGGGCAAACTTTTATTCTGCTATGGCATACCCAGGTTCCCAACTATATCCGCTTGCACAAAAAAATAAGTGGGATTTACCTGATGATAAAGGGGGTCCAGGCTGGATTGGATATTCTCAACATTCTTATGATACTCTACCATTAAGAACCAATCACTTGAAGGCCTCAGAAGTTTTAGAGTTTAGAGATAGAGCTTTTGATACATATTTTAATGATAATAGTTATTTATCAATGATTAAAAATAAGTTTGGTGTGGATACACAAAAACATATTTCAAAAATGTCAGAACATAAGCTTAAAAGAAAACATCAATTTGAAGATGTTAATTATTAATGTTGAATTTTATTCAATATTAAATATAAATTTATAATGTTTTCATCTGTAATTATTAGTGGTGCTTTAGCCCAAGATCATGAGTTTATTTACCCCTACTACAGGCTATTAGAAGCTAATAGTAAATTAGATATTTGTTTGATAGGAGGTAAGCCAGTTCAAGGTATACTTGGAACACAACTTCCACCGAACAAAAGCCATCCCGTAAAAGATATCGATCAAATAAAAGTGATAGATTATGATCTTCTAGTGCTTCCCGGTGGGGTAAAAGCAATGGAAAAAATAAGACAAGACAAAAGATTGATAAATTTTATTACAAATTTTTATAACGAAGATAAAGTTATAGCTTGTATTTGTAGTGGTGCT
>TARA_B110000114_G_scaffold98467_1_pt1 | contig 9890 bp, 8 predicted proteins | sample TARA_B110000114 | Tara Oceans TARA_B110000114 (sample SAMEA4397311) | marine metagenome | biome: Polar Biome; feature: [SRF] surface water layer (ENVO:00010504); material: water (ENVO:00002006), including particulate matter (ENVO:01000060) such as... | depth 5 m
AAACGGTGGCCACGGGTACGGACAATGGTAGGTGCTTTTTGTCCTCCTGCAGTACGATAGTGAAGGGTGCTCAGATCATCAGACATGATTTGTAGCGCGTAAAGCAAGTAATCTAAGTATTGAATTTCCGCGATTGGTCTTAGTCCTCGCATGGCCATTCCAATTCCTTGACCTAAAATAGTTGCTTCACGAATTCCGGCATCCGAAACTCTTGTTTCCCCGTATTTCAGTTGCATTCCTTCTAGGCCTTGATTAACGTCTCCAATTTTACCAGAGTCCTCGCCAAATACCAGCGTTTCAGGATATTTTGTGAATAGGGCGTCAAAATTATCTCTTATTATAATGCGAGCATCAACTGTCTCTGCTTTAGACAGATCAGCCGGAACGGAGTCTAAGAGCTTATCTGTGTCGTTTTCACTGTAAAGATGTGAACTGTATCTTTTAGTTTGTTCCTTATTTTCTTTAGCCAACCATGCTTTCAGATGAGTTGTATTGACCTTGTTATCACCAACCACTAATCGAATTGCCTTTCGAACAGCCTTGAAAGAATGCGCAACTTCGATATCTTCAACAGCTTCCAGGTCTTTAATAACATTCGTAGTAAATATCCCTTTTTCGCCTTGAACTTGTAGGTCCTTTAACAATGGAAGAACCTCGTTACGCAGTCTTATAGGCTGGCTTTGGTATATTGACCACGCAGCTTTTTTACCTTCTCGAGCTTCCTTCTTCGCTTCTTTTATCAATGCATCGAGGTCCTCTTGCTTGACTACGCCCTCTGCAATCATCCATTCACCGAATTTAAGGATACAGTCATGATCTCGTTCCCACTGCAAACGTTCCTCAGACTTATAACGTTCATGAGATCCAGATGTGCTGTGGCCTTGGGGTTGTGTCATACCCTTCACATGAATCATTACCGGTACGTGCTCTTCTCTTGCAACTTTAGAAGCTTTTATAAACGTGTTGATAAGGGCAGGGTAGTCCCAAGCTTCTACAATAAATATATCGAAGCCATTACCTTGTTCATCACGCTGAAATCCCTTTAGAATTTCACTGATGTTTTCCTTAGTGGTCTGGTATTCCGCACCAACAGAAATCCCATAAGCATCGTCCCATACGGAAATCACCATAGGGACCTGAAGTACTCCGGCTGCATTTATAGTTTCAAAAAATAATCCCTCAGAGGTCGAAGCGTTACCGATTGTACCCCAAGCAACTTCATTTCCCGTCTGAAAATTTTTCAGAACCTTCGAAAGAAACTTCTTTATACACTTTAGATGCTTGTGCTAAACCTAATAATCTAGGCATTTGACCCGCGGTAGGACTGATGTCTGAAGAACTGTTGTATTGATCAACAAGGTTGACCCATTCTCCATGCTCATCAAGACTACGCGTTGAGAAATGACCATTCATTTGACGCCCAGCGGCCATAGGTTCATGCTTCACATCAGTTACAGCGTATAGAGATGTAAAGAACTTTACAGCATCTAATTCACCCAAAGCCATCATGAAGGTCTGGTCGCGATAATAACCACTCCTGAAGTCTCCCTTTTGGAACGCTTTAGCCCATGCGATTTGTGCGAGTTCCTTACCAGCACCGAAAATACCAAATTTGGCTTTCCCCGTTAATACTTCTCTCCGGCCCATAAGTGAGCATTCTCTGGAAAGTACTGCCGTGTAGTAATCTGCTTTTATTTCCTCGTGAAATTCTTGGTAACTGATTTCTTTCTGCTTCTGTGTCATGTGATAGGGTTGAGTTAAACTCTTCCGCAAATATAAGACAGAAAGAGCCCTAGAAAAGTCGCTTGAATACAAAGAGGACAAACAGGGTAATAACGATTAATAGTAATACTTGAATACCGCCGCTTTTATAGTGTACTTTATGTAGTTTGAGCTCATGACGATAGCTGAAAAAAAGATAAGTTAAAAATGCTATCGTGAATATCCCTGCAAAAACCCAGTGACCCGTTGTAATGTTTTCCATGGGAACAAATTTACTTTCTTTGAATAGAAAAACATCATACTTATGAAAAAGCAATTGACACACGTTGAATTATTCCATGACACCTTTGGAATACCCAATAAACACAGCCCTGTTTCAACTATTTCTAACGAAATTATTGATCTTCGATATCGATTAATGGCGGAAGAGAACTTAGAATACTTGGAAGCGGCGAAAGGCAATGACCTTATTGAGGTAGCAGATGCACTAGGAGATATGCTCTATATTCTCTGTGGGACTATTCTAAGTCACGGAATGCAACATAAAATAGAAGAGGTCTTTGATGAAATTCAAAGGAGTAACATGAGTAAACTAGGAGAGGATGGGAAGCCAATTTATCGAGATGATCGCAAGGTCTTAAAAGGTCCAAACTATTTCAAACCTAATATCAAAGGAATTCTGAAGGAGTGACCTTTGGGCGAGTTTCGTCTAGTGTAGCTCTTAAATTAAAATTTGGTTTGCAGTTTGGTAAGACTTTCTGCTCATTCGAGGCTTTCTCCCACGGTGTATAGCTCGCATCGATAGACTGAGAGGCCTTCACGGACTTTGCTTCTCCATCTTCAAAGGTGATCTCAATCAAGGAGCATGCGGTGTTGTTTATCCCCTGAAGAAGCTCTCCTTGACCAAAGCTGTGCATTAAGTTTTGAGCATTACCTCGTAGAAGTAGATTATGTAGTTTGTTATCCTGGAAGTATCCCTCAAGCATTTTACCTACAGCTTGGTCATAAATAGAACTATCGATGGTCTGCGATATGATGGAAACGTTATTTGCAAGGTAGAGACTATCTAATTTTTTATCCTTCAGCTTTAAGATTGCTGAATCAGCTGAGAATTGACTTTGTTCACTCCACAGTTGTGGTTTTGGAAATAACAGAAGTTGTTCGCTTAGCTCATAATATCTGAAAAAGCGACTCCTACCTTGAAAGGCCGTACTAAAAAAAGAGGTGTTGTGTAGAAGATCGACTGTTCTCGCGTCTGAAGAATCTTGCCTAATACTCAATGTGTCGCCAGTTGCATAGAGCGTGTCGCCTTCGTCCATGCTTTGTCTGTAGAAAACCGGAGAGAAGGCATTAACATAGTTAGGAACCTTGATATAATAGATGTACTGAGATTCTAGTACAAATCCTTCTACACTATCTGATACTAAGGCATCCGAAAATAATTCGCCGCGCTCTTCCTTGAGATTGTAACTGATCGAATCGGCAGAAATATAAGAACCTGGAGAAGAAATGGAAGCTCCAGAGCCAAGGTTTAATTGACTATGCTCCGCATCGTATGACCCCAACATACAGCGGGTAGTACTACTGTCCCTTGTTAGGATACTAGGCCCTGCAAAGTTATACCTATTATCACTAGGAAAGTAGATTAACGTATCCGTATACAGGGTGTAATCTGGGTCAACAGCCTCTACATCTCCCTGCAGTCTAATCACCTCTGATTTAGTATTATAGAATCCCTTGTTTGATGTTAATTCAAGGTCCTTTCTGTACAAAGTACTTCGCGTTTTGTAACGCGCTGTGGAGGTCGTTCGGTTATACGTTAATACAGTGGTAGAGAGGGTAGAGTTTGGAGTAGTTAATTGTACGTTATCTCTAATAATGAATGTTCTATCCGTACCACTATAATCGAGTTTTTCTCCAGTAACTACTGTGGTGTCAGATTGGACTATTTTGACTTTACCAAAAGCTTCGAACGTGTTGTCTGGCTGGATTAAAATGGCAGAATCGCAGGTCATGATAGCTACATCTTGTTGCAGACCTACATTACCTCTTAAAAAGTATTTTCGAGATCCGTCCTTCTGCTTGATGATATCTGTAATATCAGAACTGAGTATATTGATTTTGGTTTGCCCCCCTAAGTGATTAAGGGAGCATAGAAGGGCCACACTAATTGGTATGGCCCACTTCATTAATTTCTCAATATAGTTTGAGCTCTATCAGGACCTACACTGACTAGTGTAATAGGCACTCCAACTTCCTTCTCTATAAATGCGATGTAAGCCTTGAAACTGTCCGGAAACTGGTCTTCATTCGTCATTTGTGTAAGATCTTCCGTCCATCCCAACATTTCGGTGAATATTGGATCAATCAAGTCATCTTGAAGTTTATAAGGTAAATGTTCAATGACCTCACCCTTGTAGCGATATGCAGTACAAACCTGAATATTCCCAACGCCACTTAGAACGTCAGATTTCATCATCATTAATTCTGTTACGCCATTGATGTCTATCGCATACTTCAACGCAGGTAAGTCCAACCATCCACAACGACGGGGTCGTCCTGTAGTAGCACCAAATTCATGGCCCTGCGCCTGAATCAATTCACCTGTGGAATTAAATAATTCTGTTGGAAATGGCCCTGAACCAACTCTAGTGATATACGCCTTGAAGATTCCATAGACGTTTTTGATTCTATTTGGAGCAACCCCCAGTCCTGTACACGCTCCAGCACAAGTTGTATTAGAAGAAGTAACAAATGGATAAGTACCAAAGTCGATATCCAACAATGTACCCTGTGCACCTTCTGCTAATATTGTCCTGCCTTCACGTATCGCATTATGAACAAAAGGTTCACTATCAATAATATCAAGAGTTCTTAGGTAATCAATGGCAGCAAACCATGCCTTCTCCAATTCTTCTATGTTGTATTCGAAATCAGGATAACCCTTTAAGAGTTGCATGTGCTTAGTTACGAGCGTATTGTAAAGCTCTGGGAAATTTTCTAGTTGGATATCTCCAACCCGTAAACCATTCCTTCCTGTTTTGTCCATATAAGTTGGACCGATACCTTTCAGCGTAGATCCAATCTTCTTTTTCCCTTTAGCTGCTTCACTGGCGGCGTCTAACAACCTGTGAGAAGGAAGAATAAGATGGGCCTTTCTTGAAATTTTCAATCGGGACAACACCTCGGGCTCTTGTTCAATAAGCTTATCTAGCTCGCCTTTGAAGATCACAGGGTCAATTACGACACCATTACCAACAACGTTCGTAACACCTTTGTGAAACACCCCTGATGGTATGGTATGAAGTACATGTTTTTTGCCTTCAAACTCTAAGGTATGCCCAGCATTTGGACCACCCTGGAACCTGGCAATGATATCGTACTTACGAGTGAGTACATCAACTATTTTACCTTTTCCTTCATCGCCCCATTGGAGGCCTAGTAGAACATCTACTGCCATGTTTTCAAGTTGTTTTTAAGACTTCTTCTTTGTTGCATAGAAATACAAACTGTGACTTTCTACATTCACATCAAAGACCTCTTCAATTGTTTTTTTTATGTTTTGTATTCTGGGATCACAAAACTCAAATACTTCACCAGTATCTAGGATTACATGATCATGCTGCTTATTGAAATATGATTTTTCGTAAAAACTTTGATTTTGACCAAACTGATGTTTCCTGATTAAACCACAGATAAGTAATAATTCTATAGTATTGTAAAGAGTAGCACGGGAAACGCGGTAGTTTTTCTCTTTCATTTTGAGGTACAAGGTCTCTACGTCGAAGTGATCTTCGCTATCGTAGACTTCTTTGAGTATAGCAAACCGTTCTGGAGTTTTACGTTGGTTGTTAACCTCCAGATATTTACTAAAAACCTCTTTGACTTGTTCTTGTGCCTCTAATGTGCTCATGTTGGAAGTAAAGCGCTAAAATACATGGTTCAATTGAATTTACCGACACGATTAACACGACTAATACCAGCTATATTCTTGATATTGTTAATAGTGTCTGTTAATCCCACTTTATCAGCGACTTCAATCGTTAGTTGACCTGTGAATAACCCGTCATCTACAGCAAAACTTATAGCTCTTATATTTATATTAAGCTCCGAGGAGACGACTTTAGTGACATCATTGACCATACCTAATCTATCCATTCCTTCAATCTCCAAATTCACCGTACTCGTGGAGCTCTTGCGGTCGACCCACTTGGCTTTAATGATTCTGTTTGCAAATCTTCCTTGGAGCATTATAGCATTAGGACAGTCGTGACGGTGTACTTTGAGGCCTTCAGCAGTTGTGATAAAGCCGAAAACTCGTTCTCCAGGAAGGGGAGAGCAGCATTTCCCAGAAGTGTAGTCTAGGTCTTGTTCATCATTTCCGAAAACCAACTCTACGTTGGCATTTTCAATGGTAGGTTGTTTGGTAATTAACTTAGTCTTAGCGTAAGAGCTTTTTACAATTCTCGATCGGAAATAATTGACCAATCCTGATGTTTCTCTTGCGTACTCTCTCAACTTCTTGTTATCAATAACTCCGAGACCAACTTTATAATATAATTCATCAGGGTTTTTAAGGCCAAAATAGTTGACTAGTTTTTGAACATTACTAGAGGTTGATTTTAGCTTTAACACCTTTAGTTTGCGCTCTAAAACATTAAACCCTTGGCCCGATATAAGTTGCTTTTCTTGTTTAAGACTACGTTTTATTCTTTGTTTAGCTTTACCCGTTTTAACAAATCTTAACCAATCTTCCTTAGGTTCTTGCTTGAGAGATGTGAGTATCTCTACCTGGTCACCAGACTTTATCGGTGTACTCATAGGTACAAGCTTTCCATTAACTTTAGTTCCTAAACAATGTGCACCTACCTCGGAATGAATATCAAAGGCGAAGTCTAGAGCAGTAGCTCCCTTTGGTAAGGATATCATTTGACCCTTTGGTGTGAAAACGAAAATTTCGCTCGCAAATAAAGTCATTTTGAAATTTTCAATGAAATCCTCGCTGTCATTGTCGGGATCTTCCAAAAATTCCTTGATACGCTGAAGCCATATATCCAAGGTGTTCGACCCTGAGCTATCTTCCTTGTACTTCCAATGAGCAGCAAAACCATTTTCGGCAATGTCATCCATACGTTTGGTACGGATTTGAACTTCTACCCAACGACCCTCAGGACCCATGACGGTGGTGTGTAAACTTTCATACCCATTACTCTTAGGAGAGGATATCCAATCTCTAAGACGAACTGGATTGGGGTTAAAATGCTCTGTAACTATGGAATATGCCTTCCAACAATCACTTTTTTCGGAGCCGGCATCAGAATCAATAATAATCCGGACAGCGTATTTATCATAAACCTCGTCAAAGTTGACTTTCTGGTTCATCATTTTACGCCTGATGGAATAAATACTCTTGGTTCTTTTCTTTATGTCGAAAGTCAAACCGGTCACATCAAGTCCAGAATTAATAACCGATACAAATTTGTTTAGATAACCAAAGTCATCTTTGTCCAAAAGATCCATATCAGACTTGATAAGGTTATATACTTCTGGTTCAGTGTATTTTAAGGAGGTGTCTTCTAGCTCAGTCTTAATTTTGTAAAGCCCCAGTCTATGTGCGAGTGGGGCATATATAAATAGAGTTTCAGATGCTTTTTTCAATTGCTTGTGAGGGGGCATACCATCCATGGTACGCATATTATGCATTCTATCTGCAAGTTTTATGAGAATCACGCGGACATCATCGGAAATGGTAAGTAACATTTTCCTGTAATTATCAAGTTGCATGTTACTCTCCATGTTTACAACACCTGATATCTTCGTAAGTCCATCAATGAGTTTTGCAATGTTCGGATTAAACATGCTTTCGATGTCCTCGAGGGTATAATCGGAATCTTCTACTACATCGTGCATTAATGCTGTAGCAATAGAAGTAGGCCCTAAACCAATTTCTGTCGCGACAATTTGAGCCACCTCAATAGGATGGGTGACATAAGGTTCACCTGTTTTTCTTTTAACACCCTTATGAGCGTCGTTTGCCAACTGAAAGGCACGCTGAATAAGTTTCTTATCGGCACTATCTGTTTTAAACTCAATACTGCTCAGCAGATCATTAAAGGCATTATCTACGAGCTCTATGTCTATTAACTCTTGGTCCTTCATGTGCTTTTAGTCAATTAGAAATATAGCAGGTCTCTTGTGAATATCAGGTAATTGCCCAGCCCACTGTGCTATAGTCTTGGTAACAATGTACTCACTTTCTAGGGTAATGTCACAAGCAATGCAAAGCTTAGTTTCTGGATGAAGCACTTTAGTCAATTCATCCAATAATTTGCCATTTCTATATGGTGTCTCCATGAATATTTGTGTGATGCCATCGGAAATCTCTTTTTGCATGATTTGAAATGCCCGTTTTCTATAGTTTTGATCAAAGGGTAGGTATCCTCTAAAAGTAAAGGCTTGACCGTTGAACCCACTTGCCATAAGGGCCAGAAGAATGGAGGACGGACCCACACAAGGTTTAACAGGAACTCCTTTTCTATGAGCCATGCCAACCAATTCTGCACCTGGATCTGCTACACATGGCACTCCCGCTTCAGATATTATACCAGCATTTTTACCCTTGAGTAACGGTGCTAGGAAGAGAGGTAAATCCAGAGGGTCAGTTTGTTTGTCTAAAATCTCCATGACGATTACCCTTTGGTTCTTTTCAGGTAAGATGGATTTAATAAACGCTCGCGCAGTTTTATCATTTTCTACAATGAAATAATCCAGCGAATTAATGAGTTCAACAACATCTCTAGGAAGAACCATGTCAAATTCTGACGGTCCTAGCGTATTTGGTATAAGATAAAGGGTTCCTTTCATGAGTTACTTTCTAAAAAACAATGTATTGCGTGGTTTAGCATTTGGTAAACCTGTTCAAATCCTTGTTGACCTCCGGTATAAGGGTCTGGGACTTGACGGTTTTCATCGGGATATGCCTCGTTCATAAGGAGACGTATTTTGTCAGCTGAAGCTTTATTTGGCGCTATTGCAGTGAGGTTTGAGAAGTTTGACGAGTCCATAGCAAAAATGATATCATACTTCTCGAAGTCGTCCAGTACAAACTTACGTGAACGCTGCTCTTCAATAGGTATATTATGATTTTTCGCTGTTAAAATGGATCTGGTATCAGGTCTTTCACCTTCATGCCATCCTGATGTACCTGCGCTATCGATTAACCAGTCTTTTGGCGCCGAATTCAAAAGAATTCCGTGGGCTAGCGGCGAGCGACATATATTCCCAAGACAAACCATGAGTACCTTCATAAAACAAAAAAAGTCAGTACCCGAAGATACTGACTCTAATGTAGCATTCGCAATAAGATTTTACGCTAATGTTAAGCGTTTTTGAAGGTCTTCAACATACGTTTTAAATCGTTTATCGGTTTCCTTTAGGTTGTTCACAGTTCTACAAGCGTGCAGTACAGTAGCGTGGTCTTTATTTCCACATTGCTGGCCTATAGAAGCTAAACTGTTCTTAGTTAATTGCTTTGAGAAATACATACTCAATTGTCGAGCCTGTACAATTTCTCTTTTTCTAGTTTTACTTTTAAGTAATTCAAGAGGCATGTCAAAATAATCACAAACTACCTTTTGGATGAAGTCAATTGAAATTTCACGAGTCGTACTCTTAACAAATTTATCCACCATAGAACGTACAAGCTCCATGGTGATTTGCTTTCTATTCATTGAACTTTGAGCGAGTATACTGATCAACGCACCTTCAAGTTCTCTAATATTAGAATTGATAGAGTAGGCAATATATTCAACAATATCTTGCTCTATATCAATACCATCGTTGTACAGTTTCTTCGATAAAATCGCAACACGCGTTTCAAGACCTGGTTTTTGTAAATCAGCACTAAGTCCCCATTTGAACCTGCTCAACAAACGTTGCTCCATTCCCTGAAGCTCCACAGGAGCTCTATCAGAAGTTAAAATAATTTGATTTCCATTTTGATGTAAATGGTTGAATATTTCAAAGAATACATCCTGGGTCTTTTCTTTACCCGCAAAGCTTTGCACGTCATCAATGATTAAAACATCAATCATTTGATAAAAGTGTACAAAATCATTTTTTGTGTTATTCCTGATGCTGTCTATAAACTGTTGCGTGAATTTCTCAGC
>TARA_B110000114_G_scaffold161090_1_pt1 | contig 9867 bp, 1 predicted proteins | sample TARA_B110000114 | Tara Oceans TARA_B110000114 (sample SAMEA4397311) | marine metagenome | biome: Polar Biome; feature: [SRF] surface water layer (ENVO:00010504); material: water (ENVO:00002006), including particulate matter (ENVO:01000060) such as... | depth 5 m
ATTTGCTACCATTGTAAAATTATAACTATCTTCTGAAATATTAGCATTATTAACTTGTAAAGTATTATTATGACTGAAATATTTTATTTTATTACTTGTTATATTAGTTATTTCTATAATAAAAAAAGTTTCTACATCATATAATGATATACAGTAATATTTACCAACATCGCTCGATGATGTATCCCATAAAACTTTACCATCAATTAATCCATACCCTGTTTCATAATTACCCGTATAACTTAAATTACTATTACTATATCTATTTGAATCTGAATATATTCTTGTTGGGTTTGTATCACTTTGTACTATAATAAATGGATGATTTCCATAACTATTTACATTAATTTCAAGTATAGTAGATTGTTCAATCGGAATTGATATATTACTTGATTTTATATTATCGTGTGCTATATAATCTGTTCCAAATCCGGATAAATAATAAGTATTATTGGATGTTAAAACATCTAAATATATAGTAGAATTATCAAAATTATCAAAAATATTTGAGAAATAAGTTATATCATCACTTATTAAATAGTAATTTTCATTTAATAATTTAGGTTTTTGTGTAGTTTCTTCTTTTACTTCTAAAATAAAATTACTTTCACCATTATTTAATTCAATCATATAAGGAATATTTCTATATTTTGGATAAAGTATTAATTTATTGTTATCAATCGTATAAATATTATTAGTATTTATCGATATATTACTAGTAAAATTAAAAGTATCAAATAAATAATTTAAGCCTATTTCATATAATCCGGATGTTATAGTAATATCAGTATTTTTATTAATAAATTCTTCTTCATTTATAGTTAAAGTCCAATTTGCGGTTCCTGTAGTATTTATTGCATTTAAAATAACATTATAACTAATACCAATACTATTTGCGTCTACAATTGCTAAATTACTATTTTGATCTAAATTAAAATTATTTAAGAATATTGATATATCTTTTAATATAATATCATTTTGTAAATCATTATTAATATTTAATAAATAATTTTTGAATATATCCATTATTGAAATATTATCAGTATTTGTTAAGAGTTTATCAAAAATAACTATATCCGCTAATGCCCAATCTGAATTTTTCTGTTTATTAATATATAAATAATCAAAAATTACACTACTAGTTTTTGAAGATAAAACATCATTATTTGTTGGATAAAAAGCAACATTATTAGGTGCATTTTCGCTATTATTATATAATACAATTAACCAATCATCTTTACCAGGTAAGCCTGTTATACTTGTTAAATTAATATTATTAATATTAACAAATCCTTTAATATTATTCCAGTGACCTATAAATGATATATCATTTCCTAATATAGTTCCTTTATTTATACCATTATATTTAAGTAATGCACATATTGTATAATCTTGAGTATTTGGCATTTTAAATCGCATAACTGTATCTTTATCGCCATAAATATATGAAATATTATTACTAATTCCTTCATAAACATTTCCTTCAATTAATTCTAAATTATATTCATTAGGTTTTCCAGTATTATAAATTTTATTAGTATATTTATTATAATTTTTAGCATGATATCTAGCATAAGGAATATTTAATTCAAAATAACTATTATTTGGTACTATATTACTATTTAAAATATGATTATATAAAACATCATATGTATAACTTAAATGATTTCCTCTAAAAACATTATTTAATGCGATTTCATAATATTCATCACTTAAATTAATATTAGAATTATCGAATAATACTACTGGAGCATCTGGAAAACTTTCTGTTAAATTTAAATTCCACGTTAATATTTTTGATAAATTTTTAGCTTCAATTGTTATTTTATATTTAATCCCTCTGTCGTTTGGATTTATTATTAATAATTCATCAGATAATGATGCTGAATTATAAGGATTTGATAATATTTTATAAATTAAATTAGTACCTCTAAATATTGCATTTAAATTATAAGTTTTTAATTGACTGATATTGACATTATCAATATCACTAAATATTTTACTAGGTACCGATGGTAATTCAATTACAGTTAATTTCCATTCTAATGTTTTATTTGTTTGATTTGGAAGTAATGGTTCATTAAATTGTGTTCCGTTCCAAATAATATCATATGTAGTATTTCTAAAATTGCCTGTTATTTCGTATATATTATTATCAATATAAATTACATTATTAAAATCGCTTGTTTGAACTAATTGTATTAAATTAAAATTAGGACCAATAAATTTATCATTAAGATTTATTTGTTTGATATCACTTCCAATATAAATTGTCATATTAGAAGCGGTATAAGCATCTATAATTGGTTCTATTTCGTTTATTTTTAATGTAAAAGTTTCACTATCACTTAATACATTTTTAACAACAAGCGAAACATCATAATTTGTATTACGATAATCACCTAAAAGTGTTAATGTATTTTGTAATTTATTATAAGTAACATTGCAATAAATATTGGATTCTAATGTATATAGTAAATATGGTGTCGTTACAATATCACTAATATTAATAACATAATCTTTATCATTATTTAAATTAAAGTAAATCGTATTTTTATTTGATACAAGAGATTGATTTGATATAGTATTGTCAATTGTAATATAAGAATTTGAAAATAAATTTAAATCAATATTACATTCTATTAGTTTAGAATCATAATTAACATACAAATCATATAAATTAATTGTTGAATTTCGTGTTGTTGTTGATTTTACTTTAATTTTAAAAATTATCGAACCAGCATATAACTCTTGCACACTTATATCTGCTTTTGGTATATTTAATAAAGAACTTAATGAAGTGCATAAATCTGAGATAAAAGTTCTGTATTGTTGTGTAATGGATGCTCCTAGTAAATAATAATCTATATCAAGAGTTAAATAAAATTCACAATCATAATATTTAGAATTAATATCAGTCACTATATCATCGATATCCAAAGTTCTAATTTGAATTTTAAGAACATCCGTGCCATAATTATTAACAAAGTTTTCAACATACTTTCTAATATTTCTCTGGGTAGGAATAGCATTACAACTATTTAATTCCATAGTATCATCATCAATAAAATCTATAAATGTAAAAGTATTATTATCAAGAAAAATAGGAATTTTATTTAAACTACCTGGTTGGTCAGATAATGATTGTAACCGAGGATTATATGCTTGAACATCAACACCTATCGCTAATCCTAAATTTGAACGGGCATCCAAAATATTACTTGATCCTGTACCACCATTTTGTATTTGTAATATATCAGTTGTATGAGTTCTCATATTAATTAAATCTGCAGTTTTGACATATCTTTCAAGTAATTTATCATCTGTAATATTTCCTGCTAATAATTCATTAGTAATTGAACCTGGTTTTAATCGTAATCTTTCATATAAGTTTGAAGATGTTACATCAATATATGTTTTAACACTATGTTGTGTAGCAATCGCATTACTACTATCACTTATTAAATCTAATTCATTTAAGAAGTCTATCGTACCGGATAGAGTTTCATTTAAGAAAATTGGGATTTTATTACTATTCATGACTAATTGTCCTAATGATTGTAAAGTATATGGTTGTACATATGTATATTTATCATTAAAAGTATTTACGACATCGGTATCTGTTAATTTCTTATTAAAAATACGTATATCATCAAAATATCCATTATATATATTACCTATAAAACTAGTAGTATTTTCAATATAACCAAAATTGTATTTGCTATTTAATACAGAAACAACTAAAATTTCAATATCTTCTAAAATTACATATTTTGTAGTATTTTTATAATAACAAATATCAGTATTATTATTTTGATTTTTACTAAAAACAAAAGTATGATGTTCCCATGTGTTTAAATTGATAGTTAAATTAATATTAACAGTTAGTAAATTATCATTAACTCTAATATGTATTTTGTTATCATAATAAATAACAAATTTAGTATATTCAGAACCAAATAATACCATTTTTTCAGTAAAAGTTGTAATATAAGTCCAAAATGAAATAGTAAATCCATTATTGATATTCCAATAATCGTATAATTTAATATCTTTAGTAGATTTAAGATATTGACTATCTGATTGAAATGATAATGAACTTTTACCTGATATTTTAATATTATCATTTAATATTAATGGGTTACCTTCAATATTTAAAACAACAATTTCTAAATTGTTGTTTTCGAAAGAACTATCTTCGCCTATAAAAAATGTATTATCAAATTTATAAAAACCAATAATACTAATATCCTTATCACTATTATAATTTTTTTTATTTAAATTATAATTTAACGATAAGAAATTATCATTAATATGATTCTGTGTATAATATGTATTTGTCAAAAAATCATTCTCAATAAGACCTGATATTTTAAGATTACCTATAATATGTAATGCTTCTGTTGGTTCATTTGTACCTATTCCGATTTTTCCATCTTGTTTAATAATCATATGTTCAATATTTGAAGTATAAAATTGTAATTCATCATTATCATCTTCTGGTGATTTTTCAGCTGTAATATAAGTATCACCGTCCACATCTTTAACACCACCTAAAGACCCCCACGTATTACCTGTTCCATAACCTTCAAATTGTTCTAATTCTGTATTATAACGAATAATACCTTTTTCTAAATAAGTGGGTCGTTGATTCGTTGTTCCTTTTGGTAATATAATTCCATCATTTGTATTAATATGTAAAGATACCATCGGTTCAGTTGTTTTAATACCAACATTACCACCACCTTTAATAAATAAAACTGAATTACTACCATCTTGAAAATCTACAATCGGTTGATTTCCCAATTGATTAATAATTAACGCAGGACCTGTTCCATCATTTGTTATTTGTAATTGTTCAGTTGTTGAAGTATCCGTATCAATTATATGTTGAGTACCATTAATGATTAAATCACCTTCAATTCGAGTGGTTCCTTTTATATGTACTTGATGTGTTGGGTCTGATACATTAATACCAATTTTTCCATCACTTTTTATAATCATGCGTTCTGAATTTGACGTATAAAACTCTAATTCATCATTATCTAAACCAGGGGTTTTTTCTGCACGAACAAATGTATTTTGATTTACATCTTTAACACCACCTAATGATCCCCACGTATTACCTGCCCCATAACCTTCAAACTGTTCTAATTCTGAATTATATCTTACATAACCTTTAATTGAATCAATTGGTCTTTCACTTGTTGTTCCTTTTGGTATTTTAATTGCATCTGTTCTATTAATATCTAAAGAAACTGTCGGATTCGTAGTTCCAATTCCTATATTATTGTATTCATTATTAAAATATATATTATTACTGCTTTCTAACCAAGTATAAACAGAAGAACTAATATCAATTTCATTATTAAATATTGTTTTAAGGTTTATATTATTATTGAAAGTTTTTGCATATTCTAACCATTCTGATAAAATTACATTATTTAAATTAGTTTTGTTCGCAAAAGTTAATATACCTTCTTCAGATCCTCCTAATGTTATAATACTTTGAGGAACTATATTTGTTTTTCGTTTAGTAAATTTTAAATTAGAATTTTCAATTATTAAATGATCTAGTTCATCAATCCATAATGCATCTTTTGATATAAATACTTCTGATAATTTATATTTAGAACTACCAATATTTAAAGTATTGTTTTCATTTGGTATTAAATCTTTTTTAAATTCTATTTTGTCTTCATCAATTAATAACGAATTATTAATTTCAAAAATACCGTTTGGTTCGTTTGTACCTATGCCTATTTTTCCATCACTTTTGATAATCATACGTTCTACATTGGAAGTATAGAACTCTAATTCATCATTATCTAATCCTGCTGTTTTTTCTGCACGAATGAATGTATTTTGATTTACATCTTGAACACCACCTAATGAGCCCCACGTATTACCTGTTCCATATCCTTCAAATTGGTCAAGTTCTAAATTATAACGAATGATACCTTTCTTTAATTCTATTGGTCTTTCTGATATATTACCCGATGGTATTTTAATACCATCATTTGTATTAAAATCTAATGATACGATCGGATTCGTTTCATTAATACCTACTTTATTTAAAAAATGTATAATTTTTCCATCTTGTCCAATATGTAAAATATTACAGTCATATGTGGTCTTAATTTCAGATACATTAATTTGTGGTGTCCAAATATTATTTAATACTCTTAATTGACTGTCTAAATAGTTATTTTTGTTATTTAAAAAAGCTTTTTCGGGGTCATCTGTTATAATTATATTATTTTTATCATTATGATTACCTAAATAAATTAATTTATTAATAGAACTTAAATATTTTTCGTTCATTTTGTTATTTATTAAAATACAGAAAAATAAAACAATTATACTAATCTATAAACAATTAATGTTAATATTATTTGAATTTTTTCAGGATCAATAATTTCAACAATTTCTCCTTTATTATCTAATAACTTAATATCAAATTTAATTAATTTTTTTTCAACAGGATTTAAACGATGAACATATGGATCTATACGAAAATCATCAGTCGATAAAGGTATATTATTAATACCTGGTGATAATTGACTAAATATTGGTATTGTAATTCTATTTGACATTTTAATTTTATTATAACCATTTAAATATATGTATGCGTGTACATTTTTATAAGCTTGTATTGGAAATATTTGATCATTAATTGTTAATAAATTAAAAGCATTATCTTTTAATACATATTCACTTTTTAATAACCTAATTGCTATTACATTTTTTAATTCTTCTAATAAACTTAAAACATATTCATTTGGTTTTGGATAAATATTTTTGTCTCTATCATCACTGTCTAAAACTATTATATCTTTTTCTAATTTATATTTTTTCTTTTTTATTATATTGCTTTGAGCTGTATTAAATTCATTATTATCTAATTTAGTATTAACTGTTTTTAAAAATTTTCGTTGTAATTCTTTATTATATTGATGTAAATTATTCATTTACACATAACTAACAAAAAAAAAAATTAAAAATTAACGATATCTAAAATTAAATTTGAATTAGCTGTATAATGATAATTATTTGAATAATATGCTGTAATGATTAATGACGTATTTATATCATTAATAGTTAAGTTTATAATATTGTTATCTATCATATTTTTACTTGTATCGAATCTTATAAACTCATTATTAACATTACAATAATAATCTAATAGATCTATTTTTTTAATATTTGATATTTCCAAATCAAAATATAAATTTGAATTATATATATAATTTGCGTTATATATAAAATTATCTATTATTAAATTTGATGTATATATTATATCAATATTACTAACAATATTATGTGTAAATTCATTATTATAATTTATAATAAAATTTGAGAATTTATTTAAAGTAATATCAATATTATTAAATAAATTATTAATGTCTATATTCGAATATTCAAATTCTAAATGACTAGGTAATTGTTGGAAATTATAATTATAAATAATATCATTTATTTCTAAAGTTGAATTATTAAAAATTAATTCTGAATTGAATTTTAAATTTGAAATATTAGAATATTCTAATAAATTAAATTTAATAATATTAGATGTGTATAATATTTTAATTTTATTGATTTCAGTATAATGTATTTTTAAATCATTATTCACTAATAAGTAATTATTTTCTTCATTATTTAATAAATATACTTCAATATCTAAAATATAACTTTCACCTGTTTGCCATCCTTCTAATTTTAAAGTACCATTATCAATATTTAATGTTGATTCAAATTTAATTAAATCTTTAACATTCGACCAAGGATATAATTGAATTCCATTTGTATCGAGCAACAATGATATATTAAACAACGTATATAAATCTATTTCTATTAATTCAATCAGTATTTCAGGTAAATAATTATTATTTATTGGATAAATATCAATTAATTCAAAACAATTAATTTGTAATGGAATATTTACAAATTGATTTCTTTTATTTAAAGCTTTAATTTTGAAATTATAACTTTTCTCTAATTTTTCAGATATAATATATAAATAAATACCTTGAATATAAACATTAACATCTAATCGCGATACTTCGATTATTTCAAATTTAACACTATTATATTCAGTAATATTAAAAAAATTATAAATATCTAATTTATAAATTCCCAAATTTAAAACTAAATTTAAATTATTAACTGAAGGTAATTCTAATATACCATAAAAATCTAATTCGGTTGAAATTAAAAATTGATTTAAACAATTATCACCTATTACTGTAATATTTGCATATGCCATTGAATTAAATGGTATTTCGTTTTCAAATGTTGCGAATTGTGATTTAAAACTTAATTTAATAGTATTATATTCGATTCTAGAACTACTAACTTCTATATTACGAAATATAGACATACTTTGTCCTTCACGTGGAAAGACTGAAATTAAACCAGGCATATTTAATTCAATGTTATTTCGTGGGTTAATTAAAATACTATATTTTTGTTGTTTATATTGTATAGGGTAAGTGTTTGTTGATGTTATATAATATTCGATATCTAAATTAATAGGATAAAATATATTAAAACTATTTTCTTCATTAATACACCACGAAATATAACAATCCATTTGATTTACAGTTGTATCAATATTAATATGATTATTAATACTAAAAAAAGATTTGATTACATCATTACTTTTCATCATAAATGAACCATTTACAAAAAAATGCCCATTCACATCCAAACCATATTCATTTATTAATGGATTATTTACATTTGTTCTATCTTTAAAACTTTTATCATTTCCTATTATTACATTTGCATTCTTATCTATAATAGTTTTTCTATCATTATTTCCATACACTTTTATACGATCTAGTAATTTATCATGTGTCATAATATTTAATAATGCAATTGGAGTTTCTTGAATATCTGAATGTATTTTATTGTTAGTATCATTACCTATAGTTGTTATTCCGAATAAATCAATCGCACCATTAATGTGTATATTATTTCCAGTTAAATTAATATCATCATATCCTAATATTTCAATTTTTTCATTTTTTAAAATTATATCATAATTTGATATAATTACATTTTCTTTTATGGCGATAGTATCTATAAGAGATTCAGGATATCTATCTTTATAAATATATACATCATCATAATTTGAACTATCTGATATAATATTACCAGCTACTATTATATTTCCATCTATATATACATCACTATTTGTATAAGCTTTTAAATCAACTGTAATCCATTCAGATGTTCCTTTTATAATATTATCGGTAGTATATTTTGTATGTTTTAATTCATTTATATATATATTTGATTCGTGATTATGTTGTATTCCTTTTTTTACATATAAATTTCCATTTATAACTAAATTTTTTGAACAAAATATACTACCGTTATTAATCTTTTTCCACGCATCACTTATTATTATACTCTCTGATTCAGGCGATCTATCATTAACCAAACTTGAAATTTTACCATAACCAATTCCTAATAAATTAATTATGGAATTATCTAAATTACTATTATAAATAGATATATCTATATTACATGATACATACCCGTTCGTAAATACTAAATTATCTAAAATTAAATCTCCATTAATATAGATAACATCTTCATTATTTTTAATATTATACCATCTATGCTTTTCATAAACGGATTTATCTACTTTTTCAATTTTACTAACACTTTTATTTTCTTCATCTCTGAAATATAAATTATTGTCTTCTCTAAATATAATAATACCATCAATATTTACTGATTCAGTAAATACATTTTTTAGTGTATTATGTTGAGTACCAATAATGATATTTGGGTCATTTATTAAAGCATTCTCTAATGACATCAATACATCTATAAAATAATGTCTTGAATAATCTT
>TARA_B110000114_G_scaffold185621_1_pt1 | contig 9855 bp, 5 predicted proteins | sample TARA_B110000114 | Tara Oceans TARA_B110000114 (sample SAMEA4397311) | marine metagenome | biome: Polar Biome; feature: [SRF] surface water layer (ENVO:00010504); material: water (ENVO:00002006), including particulate matter (ENVO:01000060) such as... | depth 5 m
GGTGCGGCTGGACACAATGCACAAGACACTGTACAAGACATATTTTTACAAACAGCTGGTAATAGAAGTATACTAGGAAACGACTTTACACAAATTAACGATTTAGGTTATGGACTTGTAACTAACAACGGTGCGTTTTCTGAAATGGTTAGTATGTTTACATACTACACACATGTGGCATACTATGCAGCTAACGGTTCTGAAATTAGATCACTAAACGGTTCTAATGGTTATGGTAACTTTGGTTTAGTTGCTGAAGGAGCTGATCCAAACGAAATTCCGGATCAAGTAACAGTACTACGCGATACTAACCAATCCATAAAAGCATTTACATATGCAACAGGTGGGTTTACTAATACAATAACAGATACAAGTTTCACAGCATATGACTTTAGACAAAGACCATTAAAAAATAGTTTTGTTTTTATTGATCATGCAACAGCAGGACCACTTAACTACAAAATTACAAACGTAGCAAATTTATCTACACCAAATAATGATGGCGATTCAGGAGCAGATGGTTCTCCGGTTGTAACAGGTATTAATGCACTTGATGGAACAATCGGTGGAGGAAATGGATTCACAGGAACACCTCCAAGTGGAAGCGGAATATTTTCAAACATTGTTCAGAAGTCAGCTTCTGGTGTTGGTACAGGTGCAAAGTTTAATGTAACTATGGTATCAGGAACACCTACAATTACACTGGCAAATAGCGGTTCAGCGTTTTCTATAAATGACGATGTTGTAATTGGCGGTGCTAATATAGGCGGAGTCGACGGAACAAACGACCTTACTGTTAAAGTTTCATTAGTATACGAAACAACTACAGGAACATTTAGTAATGACGTTTACCGACTTACTATCCAAGAAGCAGCTAGTAACAATGACTTCTTTGGTGCTTTACAAGAAGGAATTGCACATGATAGTATTATTGAATACAGACATGGTGAAACTTTATTGTTTGACGGTGTTAACAACCAAAACATTACAGAACGACCTAGTACAGCAATAAACTTCGACGAAAGTGATTTACAAACTTATCGTAGTACAGGATTCACTACAAAAGACGATCAAAACTTAGATCTAACTGGTACTCAAATTAAAGCTGTTTTTGATACTGACTTTAAGTATGTGCCAATAACATTAGATCCTTTAACAAACGCTACAAACGCTTCGTTAGTAGGTGGTACTGGTACGATGGGTGCAGCAACAACAGATACGTATTTGACTGTTAGTGGACTAGCAACTGTTAACGCAGCTAGAATTGTTCAAGATTCTACAGATGCTTCAGGACAAACAATTTTAAATCCAGGTGATGGCGGCTATGGCGGCGGTATGATATTTACATACGGTTCAAGAACACTACAGGTTATTGAATATGGTGCTGTTTATACCGGGTCAGTAACAACATTAACTGTAGACGGTGGCACAAACGAAGTAACTATTAACACTACGGCTGCACACAATCTAGTTAACGGCAACAAAATAATATTTACAGGGTTGCAAGGAACAACACAGTTAAATGGTGTAGAAAAATGGATTGGCGATGCAACTTCAAATGAATTTGTTTTATATGATGATGCAGGACAAACAACAGCAACAAATGGCAGTACGTTTACAGCACATGTTGGTGGCTCAGGCACCTGGACTAAACTCGATAGTCCATACTATATTAAAACACAAGCTATAGGTGCAAGTGATGTTACCGGAGTTACAACTAATAATATTGGAACTATTTCTACAGTAAGAAATGTTTATGCAGGTATACAAGGCGGAACAACAGCTGAAATTACTATTGCTATTTCGTTACTACGTGCAACAGGGCATGACTTTACTGAGATTGGTACAGGCGGATTTAATACAAGTAACTATCCTAACGTTCTACTAGGTGATCCAATTGGTGGCGCAACAGCAAAAGCAGGTTACTATACTGATGCAGATAATGCAACAAGTTCGCAGGTATGGGAAAGAAGAAAAGGTAGAGTATTCTTTATTACATCAGACAACGACGGCTTCTTTAGAGTTGGTAAGTATTTTGTTGTAGACCAATCAACAGGTAGTATTACTTTCGCAGGCGATGTTGGTATTTCAAGAGCAGCTTCATTAGGATTTAAAGAAGGTGTTACAATTGATGAGTTTTCAAATGATGAATTATTTACAGACTTGTCAGACACCGCAGTACCTACAGAAAAAGCAGTTGCTAACTATGTAAGCAGACGTTTAGGACATAATGGCTCTGCACAACTTACAGGCTCTAATAGAATTGCTCCAGGCTTTATGGCATTAAATGGTTCAACAGCAATGGAATCTAATCTAGATATGGGAAGTAGAAAAATTGCTAACCTATTAGATCCTACAGATGCAAACGATGCTACTACAAAAGACTTTGTAGATCAAGCTGTATCAGCTTATGATGAACTTACTGACTTGCGTAACTTTACTAATCACAGTGTTACAGCTGGTAATACATTTAAACAACTTATAGCACCATCAGGTGTTAGAAAAATTGTTGTAGCATCTGAAAGTAGCACACTATATGATCCAGCTAGTGCAAACAAAGCTATTACAGGCTCAGGGGGTGCAACTGGAACATTAATTGCAAGAGAAGCACGTTTTGACAGAGTAAGAAATGCAAACGTTGTTATACTTACATATACTCCGGGGGCAACAGACTTTACATTGTCAGGATCAGTACAACAAACTAGTCCAAGTGTATCAAGTGCAATACTTGAAGCACCTATTGACGAAGTTGTTAATGCTGTTGAAAGCACAGCAAGTGATATTAACTTAACTGTAACTAGAGGTGTAACAAATACAGAATTTGATCTGCAAATTGAAGCACAAGCAATTATAAATGCAGATGTTAACGATGCGGCGGCAATTGCACAAAGCAAGCTGAACATGAATGCAGCAGGTACTAGAGCAAACGCTACAGGTATTACACAAGCCGACTTAGGACTTGCAAGTTTCGATGATGATGACTTTACTGTAACAAACGGTTGGGTAACTATAAAAGCAAATGAAATTGATTTAGCAGACTTACCACTGTTAACACAATATCAAATGTTTGGCAGAACTACAAATAGTAGTGGCAGCCCACAAATTGATACATACGCAAATGTTATTGACAAAGGGTTAGGTCTTGCAGACGGAGACTTTGGTACAGCACTAGTATATGGTAATCCAGTTAACGATCCAGGTCAAGTATTAATTAAAACTGGTACTGGTGCATATAGTGTAAGTGAAATTGCGTACGATAATGAAGCAACAAGTATTGCTAAACGCAGGAGTGATGGTAGTTTACAAGCAACATCATTTATTGTAGGCGGCGCAGCAACTAATGTTGTATTATCTGAAAGTGCAAACACACTAACATTTAGCACTCCAGAAGGCGGAACAATACTAACATCAATTGGAGCAACTAAACCTCCAATTAATACAGGCGGCGCTATAAATGTTGGAGACATGCCAAGTATAGTTGAAAGTCAATTCCATAAAGATTCAGCATACGGTACAGTTGGTGGAGCAGGTGGATCAACAACTGAAACATCGAGTATTGCTGCACGTTGGATGTACACATCATTCATTGAAGCACCTAACGAGATAGATAGTACTGGAACAGGTATTGGTTTAGGTACTAACACAGGATTTGCTGCAGGTGGTGCTGATATTGTAACTTTTGTTACAGGTGGTGTTGTACGAGGTAAAATAAGCTCAGTTGGATTTACTGGTGATGTTGTGGGCAATGTAACTGGCAACGCTACTACTGCAACAAGTGCCGCAAGCATAGACTTGTTTGATAATTTTAACGTAGATGGTACATACTATCTAACAATGGCGGCTTCAGATAATGGAGTCGGCCTAGCATTAACAGGCGATGGTGGATTAAAATATAATCCAAATACAAATTTACTGACTGTCCGTAATATAAGTACAGGTAGTAGTTCAACTACAGGTACAATAGACGGTAGATGGAGTCTAACATCTGGTTCACGCTTTGAAGCAACATACGCTGACTTAGCTGAGTACTACGAAGGTGATATAGAATATGCTGTTGGAACAGTTCTTGTATTTGGTGGTGACAAAGAAGTTACACAAAGTACAGAACATCGTTCAACAAGAGTAGCAGGTGTAGTAAGTGATCAAAGTGCTTACACAATGAATGACGGATGTCTAGGTATTAAAACGCTTACGGCATTGCAAGGTAAAGTTCCTGTAAATGTAATCGGAACAGTAGGAAAAGGCGACATGCTAGTTGCTAGTTCAATACCAGGTTATGCTGTTGTTGATAACGATCCTAAGGTAGGAAGTGTTATTGGTAAAGCAATTGGTACAAAAGATGATACAGAAAGAGGAACAGTTTATGCTGTTGTAGGTAGAGTATAATGAAAGAAATAAATACACATAGCGAGGAACAACATGGCAAATAGATATCCTTTAGTAGTTGATACAACTAATAATAATAAAATTAAAGAAATACCCAATGGTGATAATTTATTACTAACAGGTAATAGTATTACAGGTGTAATAGATATTACAGCTAGTGGAAATATAAGTGTTGCAGGCATTAATATGACAGGCACACTTACATACCAAGGTAACCCTTTATTAAGTGTGGCTACGTCGGGTGCATACAGTGATTTAACTGGGGTTCCAACAAATGTAAGCCAATTTGCAAACGATGCAAGTTATAGATCTACCAGTGACAACGTAAGTTTATTTACAAACGATGCAGGATACTTGAGTACAGTAGCATTTAATATAATAACAAGTACACCAACAACATTAAGTGGTTACGGCATTACTGATGGCGCTTCGTTAGCTCAAGGCGCATTGGCACAAACTGCTTTACAGCCTGGCGCAGCTATTTCAGGACTGAACAACGACAGTGGATTTGTTACACTAACACAACTTACAAGCGGTGCTGTTACTGTAGACGTAAACAACTCCGGCGACTTAGTTGGCAGTGTGTTTGCAGATGATTCAACTATGATGGTTGACAGCATACTAGCCTCAGTCAACTTAGACGGAACAATAAGAGGTCACGTTAGACCCAATGCTAACCAACACGCCACATGGGACTTAGGTACAGACACAGTAAGATTTAAAGATTTATATTTAAGTGGTACAATCAGTGCAACGATTATTGCAACAACAGAAACACCACCGACAGGAAATGCTGATGCAGGTACCAACGGCGAAATAAGATATGACGACAACTACTTGTATATAAAAACAGCATCTGGTTGGAAACGAACAGCATTAATCGGAATAGTTTAACGGAGATAGCAAATGGCAATAAGTAGAATAAATGTAGGAACACTAGCAAACGATGGAACAGGTGATGACCTAAGACAGGCGTTTGTAAAAGTCAACAACAACTTTGACGATCTTGATTTAAGAGTAGCAGGACAAGCAACAGCTGCTAACTTAGGATCAGGTGCCGGAATATTTTACTCTAAAGAAGATGGTGTAATAGGATTAAAAAGTTTAGTCTCCGGAACAAATATACAAATTACAAATGATGCAAATACTATTACAATTAGTAATCAAGGCACTATTATTCTTCAAGGGTCAAGTGGAACAGGATCTATTGCAGGAGCAAACAGAACACTATTAGTAAATGGTGGAAATAATATTAATACTACAGCATCATCAAATAGTATTACTGTTGACATTGATCCATCAGGATTAGTTTTAACAGATACGTCTCCACAACTTGGTGGACCATTAAATGCAAGCAGTAATAATATTGTTAATGTAGGAACACTTACAGCAACTTCGATAATAGGTGCGCTAACAGGAACTGTTGACGGATTAAATATAACTGCATTATACAATGCTTTATCAAATGTTAGAGGATTTGACTTTGGAACAATAATAATAAATGTTAACAATGCACTTGACTTCTTAGTATCGCAACAATCATTAACATATGGAACAGTAGCATCACCCTCAAATATAAACTCAGACTTCGGAGCGATAGCATAGCGATAAATATGCTATATAAGGAATAATATATGGCAAACTATTGGACAAAAAATTCAGGTGAAATACTGTTTACTTTAAACGAGCAAGTTACTATTGCTCCGTTTTCGTTACCTTTATCAGAACCTTCTGCAACTATAACACTTATAAGTGGTAGTTTACCAGGTGGGATATATTTAGACGGTACGGTGTTAAGAGGTACACCTAGAGAAGTTTCAAAAGAAACCACAAGCACATTTGTACTTAGGGCGACACACAATAATGAAATAAGTGACAGAACTTTTAAAATTGTTGTAGTAGGAGCAGACAATCCGCTATGGCAAACACCTGAAGGATTACTTGCTCTAGGTAATAACAATACCTATTTTATTTTAGATAGTGCGCCTGTAGATTTTCAATTACAAGTTTTAGATACTGATACCAAAGCAGGACAAGTATTAGAATATTTTATAGGAAGTAGAGGCGGAACATTACCGCCAGGGATTAAGTTAACTTCAGACGGAAGATTAGTTGGCATTGTTGATCCTATCAGAGCAATTGAGCTTGCTACAAGAACAGGTACGTTTGACGAAGTAGGATACGACCAAGATGCAAAGGCAGGATTTGACTGGAGTGTACCAGACAATAATGGCTTTGATAGTTTTTATTATGATGTAACCACATACGACCTAAGCACACCAACTAGATCACCTAAGAAACTTAATCGTTATTATCAATTTATTGTAAGTGTAAGTGATGGTGATTCTATATCAAATCGTACGTTTACAATTTATGTTGTTGGTGATGACTTTCTACGTTCAGATAATACCATTATGCAAGTTGGAACTGGAACATTCCAGGCAGACATAACGCACATTAGAGTTCCAATTTGGATTACTCCAGGAGACTTTGGATATAGGCGTGCTAATAATTATGTAACTTTAGTATTAGATATAATCGATCCTAATACACTAAGTGGTGTTGTAAGTTATTATCTAAAAACAACCAATGACGACAATACACCAAGTATACTTCCTCCAGGATTAGAACTAGATGCAACTTCGGGAGAAGTTGCAGGGCGTGTACCTTATCAGCCAGCTGTTACAAAAGAATATAACTTTACTATTGCAGCACAGCGTATAGGCTATGATGTTGACAGAGTACAACTTTTAAAATATGCTTATGAGCAAACTAACCAAGGCCTATCTCAAGTCAAAATTAATAAGTTTGATACCCAATACTTAGAACAAATACCCGGAAGAGAGTTTACTTACTTAGGTAGAACATATCAAGTTTTAAATGTTTTATCTACAGTTAGCACAGAATATGATATATTAAATCTTACTACACCTTTATTAGACACTGTTCCAAAAGCAGTTTCTGTAAACTTAGGTACTATAACTTTATCAGGTAAAGAAGTAGCAATAAGTAAAAAGAAGTTTACAATAAAACTTTTAGGCGAAATTGATAGTACAATTAAATGGAACACATCTGCAAACTTTGGAAACTTTAGTGCAAATTACATAAGCACATTATCAGTAAGTGCTACTACAACGGTCCCAAATGGAACATTACTTTATACTATTAAATCAGGTATACTTCCACCAGGACTGACACTATCACTAGACGGTGAAATAATTGGTAAGGTTACTAGCTTTGGTACAGCAGGAAAGCCTGGATTAACTATATTTGATTCAGGATCTTTAAAACTAGATCAAAATGCTACTAGATTTGATAGAACATATAAATTTACTATTACAGCACAAGATCAATTTGGATTTAGTGCAATTGATAGACAGTTTACTATTACCCTTGCTGATCCTGATAATAAATTATATAGTAACTTGTATATGGCTCCGATGATGACTCCTGAGAAGCGGAGAAGTTATGCTGACATAATTAATAACAGTTCAATTTTTACACCAGAAACTTTGTATCGTCCAAACGATCCTAGTTTTGGTTTACAAAGTACAATCAAAATGTTATTATACCCTGGTATTGAAACTAAAAATGTAAGAGAATATGTAGGGAAGCTATCTCAAAATGCAAAAAGGAAAAGATATCAATTAGGAAAGATTAAAACTGCTATTGCTAGAACTCCCGGAACAAAAAACATAGTATACGAAATAGTTTATCTTGAAGTTATAGATCCTCAACAATCAAAAACAACAAAGAAGTCTAAGAAACAAATTAAAATATCTAACAACGATAAAATACTTGTGAACAGTACCAAGTACACATCATCTGACGAGTTTTACGACAGTGAACTTTATAAAATTAGAATTGGTACAAGAGAAGGTGGCAAAATTGATGTTATACATAAGTTTGGTGACGACTTAAAAGTACAAAAACGAGACAGTGTTTTTATTAAATCACAAAATATTACAACAAATGACATTCCTATAAAAATAGCACCTGATTTTGATGTACTAAACAGAGCAGGATATCCACACCAGGTACCATTTATTCCAGGAGTGTTAACAAGTCGTAAATTGAGACCAGATCCTGAGAATACAGTAACAGTCGACTTGGAAGCAATAACAATAGACGGCTCACAAGATACTGTTAAATATAATAGTTCACTTGATCATTTAAAAGATAACATAAGATCAATCGGAGACACAGAAAAGAATTTTATGCCTTTGTGGATGAGATCAAGTCAAGCAAATCAAATTGCCGAATTAGGTATGATAAGTGCAATACCATTATGCTATTGTAAACCAAATACAAGTGCAACAGTAGCAAATAAATTAAACTTAGAAAATATAGACTTTTCTATATTTGACTTTGATATTGACCGCGTGTTAATAGATAGTACGCAGGGCGTATCAGACGAACAGTACATAGTATTCGCAAATTACGATTACAACGTGTAACAATGATAAATATAATGCAGGAGAAATAAATATGGCCAGTAACATAACATTAACAGGATATAACGAAGCATATCCTGTAGCAGGACAAGACAACGATAGTCAAGGCTTTCGTACAAATTTTAGTGTAACTAAAGCAGGTTTAGAAACAGCCTCTACTGAAATTACAACTTTACAATCATCAACAGCTAAACTAAATGCCGATAATGATTTTAACGGCAGTAAAATCCAAGAAGCAGAAATGCAAGCAAATACTGAAACAGTATATGCAAACGGAGCTGTTGGAACATCTCAAAATATTAGTTGGGAGTTTGGTCATTACCAAACTGTACAAGTTACTGGAGATGTTACATTAACAATTGCCGACCTTCCTGTAAGTGGCAAGTTAGGTAAAATGCGTTTAGAGATAACAGCAAATGATGTAGCTAGAACAGTTATTTTTGCAGGTGAAGGCGGAGCAACTATGAAAACTGATGCAAACTTTCCTGATCCGTTTATAGTTACAAGTTCATCAAACCCTATGATTATTGACTTTTGGACAACTAATGGCGGAACGTCTTTATTTGCACAAAGTCATGGTGTGTTTACTTAATGTTTAATCCCTTAGTAGATAGTTTTTCTAAATTGTCAGATTCTGAAGTTGAAGATAAAGTATTAGAACTATCACGAAAATATATGCAGTCGCATAATCCCCAACTACAAATGCAAGTTGGTAATATATTAGAAATGTTTAAAGAAGAAGCAAGAGCCCGTAGAGCAAAAGCAATGATGCCTACTGATAATGGCGAAAATTCTCTTGACAATCTAATAAATATCAGTTAAAATACATGTATGCTTATGAAAACAGACTCTCTCGGTATTCCGCGATTTACAAATAAAGACTTAGTTGATATGATCTACACCGGTCATGCTGACAAATGTCATGTGGTATTGTGTGATCCGGGTGACGATATTGATCAATTTAACACAGCAATGCGTGATCAGTACTTACCTGAGCTTAAACAATATATCCCAA